>MDTE01077165.1_pt1 | contig 74855 bp, 82 predicted proteins | sample 811231 | NCBI WGS metagenome assembly MDTE01 (sample SAMN05326651, study PRJNA326480) | marine metagenome | isolation source: seawater | place: Indian Ocean: Red Sea | collected 2010
TCTTCAGCTGCTGGTTCTTCAGCTGCTGGTTCTTCAGCTGCTGGTTCTTCAGCTGCTGGTTTTTCAGCTGCTGGTTCTTCAGCTGCTGGTTCTTCAGCTGCTGGTTCTTCAGCTGCTGGTATAAGATTTGCAATTCTTTGGTTAGGTTTTTTTCTTGATGAAGAAATAGTAACAAAAGTATTATTATGGCCTGGCACAGAGCCATTAACATAAATCAAATTATTTTCTACATCTACCATAACGACTAATAAATTTAGGTTAGTTTTTTTCACGCTGCCCATATGTCCAGCCATTTTTTGACCTTTCCATACTTTTCCAGGAGTAGATCCAGCACCAATAGAACCTGGGGCGCGATGTCTGTCAGATTGTCCATGCGTTTTAGGTCCACCTCGAAAATTCCATCTCCTAACACCACCTGCAAAACCTCTGCCTTTTGAAATAGCTGTAACATTTATGTAGTCACCAGGATTAATCTCTTTAATTGAAATTTCTTGACCAACAGTAAAATTATCTACATCATCAACACGAAATTCTTGTAAACGATTAAATCCTTCTTGGATACCTAATTTTTCTAAATGCCCCTTTTCTGCCTTTGATAATTTTGCTTTATTATCTTGATAGCCAATTTGTATAGCATTGTAACCATCTGCTTCTTTAGATTTTACTTGAGTAATCTTGTTTACATCAAATTCAATAGCAGTAACAGATCTCATGTCACCAGCTAAATCATATATTCTAGTCATGCCTAACTTTTTACCCATTAATCCAGCTACCATTTTTTTCCCTATCTCTACAGCTTGATTTCTATATCAACTCCAGATGGAACCTGAAGTTTCATTAAAGTATCAATTGTTGTTGAAGAAGGTTCTAAAATATCAATTAATCTTTTATGAGTGCGCATTTCAAATTGATCTCTAGAATCTTTATCTATAAAAGGTGAGCGTAAAACTGTATATTTTCTAATTCGAGTTGGCAAAGGAACAGGGCCAGAAACTACTGCACCAGTCCTCTCTGCGGATTCTACAATTTGTTGAGCAGAAATATCCAAAACTCTATGATCATAGGCTTTAAGTCTTATTCGAATTTTTTGTTTTGCCATTTTATTTCCTAATTAATATTCTTTTATTCTTTAGCCCTATTTGCTTTACCAATTTCTTCAGCAATATTTTCTGGAACTCTTTCATAGTGATCAAATTCCATTGAATAAGTTGCGCGACCTTGTGTCATGGATCGAAGATCAGTTGAATATCCAAAAGATTCGGCAAGTGGAACCAAAGAATGTACAACTTGAGTATTACCCCTCGCTTCTGAACCCAGAACTTGCCCTCTTCTACTATTTAAATCACCTAAAACATCTCCAAGATAATCCTCAGGAGATACAACGTCTATTTTCATAATAGGTTCTAATAATATTGATTTTGCTTTCTTTAGAGCATCACGCATTGCAATTGAACCAGCAGTTTCAAAGGCCATTTCAGATGAATCAACAGGATGAAATGATCCATCAATTAATTTGACTCCAACATCCACAACAGGATAGCCAGCTTTAGCACCTGAGTTCAAAGCATTTTCAACACCTTTGTTTACAGGATTAATATATTCTCGTGGGATTGCGCCTCCTACAATAAGATTTTCGAATTTAAAGCCTTCGCCTTTTTCTCTAGGATAAACTTCAATCACGCAATCTCCATACTGACCTCGACCTCCAGATTGTCGTACAAATTTACCTTGAACTTTGACTTCTTGTGTAATTGTTTCTCTATAAGCTACTTGCGGCTTTCCTATATTAGCTTCAACGTTAAACTCTCGCTTCATTCTATCTACTAAAACTTCCAAATGAAGCTCACCCATACCTGAAATAACAGTTTGTGATGTTTCCTCATCAAAACGAACTTTAAAAGTTGGATCTTCTTCTGCTAATTTTTGTATTGCTTCAGAAAGTTTTTGTTGATCGTCTCTAGTTTTTGGTTCAACAGCTACAGAAATAACTGGTTCAGGAAAAGTAATAGATTCTAACAATAATTGATTTTCTCTTGATGAAATAGTGTCACCTGTAAAAGTATCTTTAAGACCAATTGCAGCACCAATTTCACCTGCATACAGAACGTCAACATCTTCTCGAGAATTAGAATGCATTTTCATAATTCTTCCAACTCTTTCTCTTTCATTTCTTGAAGAATTATAAACTTGGGCACCTTGTTCTATCGTTCCAGAGTACAATCTAAAAAATACAAGTCTACCAACAAATGGATCAGTGACAACTTTGAAAGCAATGCCTAGCAAGCTGCCTTCTGTATCAGGAGGTAATTCAATAGTTTCTTCTTCTGCGCCTACTTTTATTGCTTGAACAGGAGGTAAATCGTTTGGATTTGGTAAATAATCAATGACTGCATCCAGCAGTTTTTGAACACCTTTATCTTTTAACGCAGAGCCAGTTAACACTGGAACTGCTAAGTTCCCAATAGTAACTCTTCTAATAGCTGCTTTAAGCATGTCGATTTCAATAGGCTTTTCTTCCAAAAAGATTTCCATTAATTCTTCGTCATTTTCTGCAACTGTTTCAATTAATGATTCTCTTAAAGAAGCAACTTCTGCTACAAATTCTTCAGGAATATCATGTTCTTTGACTTCAATCCCTTTATTTCCTTCAAATGTAAACGCTTTTTCTGCAATAATATCAATAATACCTTGGTGCTGATCCTCGAGACCCCAAGGTATTTGTAAAATTAAAGGAACGGCTGCTAGCCGTTCCTTGATAGTGTCAACACAAAAATTGAAATTTGCACCAGTCCTATCCATTTTATTAATAAAGCAAATTCTTGGTACTGAATATTTATCAGCTTGTCTCCAAACAGTTTCTGATTGTGGCTCAACTCCCGCTACACCATCAAAAACCACAACACCGCCATCAAGTACTCTTAATGAGCGCTCAACTTCAACAGTAAAGTCAACGTGCCCAGGAGTATCAATAATATTTATTGTTGAACCATTCCATTCTGCAGTTGTAGCAGCAGAGGTAATTGTGATACCTCTTTCTCGTTCCTGCTCCATCCAGTCCATAGTAGCGGTACCTTCATGTACTTCACCAATCTTATAAGTTCTCCCTGTATAAAATAATATTCGTTCTGTGACAGTCGTCTTGCCTGCATCAATATGTGCAATGATGCCAATATTTCTTACCTGGTTGAGATCAATTCCTGCTGTCATCAAATTACCTCTCAAAAAATAAAATTACCATCTATAATGCGCAAAAGCTCTATTAGCTTCTGCCATTCTATGCACATCTTCTTTTTTCTTTACTGCTCCACCTGTATTATTGAAGGCATCAGTCAATTCATTAGCCAATTTTTCAGACATTGATTTACCTTGTCTACTAGAAGCAGAATCTATAATCCATCTAATGGATAAAGAAATTCTACGATCAGCCCTCACATCAACAGGCACCTGGTAAGTCGCTCCTCCAACTCGCCTAGATTTAACTTCTAAGATTGGGCTTGTATTTCTTACTGCTTGTTCTAATAAATCAGAGCCATTCTTTCCGGTATTCTTTTCAACATTTTCAAATGCATTATAAACAATTCTCTCCGCTATAGTTTTTTTACCACTTTTCATAATTTTATTAATAAGCCTTGTAACCAAAACAGAATTATATTTTGGATCTGGTGTAAGGATTCGAGGTTCTGGTCGATTTCTTCTAGGCACAATATTTATCCTCTTCTAGTTCCATATTTACTTCTACCACGTTTTCTATTTGCCACGCCCTCACTGTCTAAGGCGCCACGTACAATATGATAACGTACACCTGGAAGATCTTTAACTCTACCTCCTCTGACTAATACAACAGAGTGTTCTTGAAGTGAATGTCCTTCGCCACCAATATATGCAGTAACTTCTATACCATTTGTTAGACGTACTCTGGCAATTTTTCTCAATGCTGAATTAGGTTTTTTAGGAGTAACAGTACGAACCTGAACACACACACCTCGTTTTTGCGGTGATCCCTTTTGTCCACGAATCACTTTATTCTTCAAGGAATTATAACGAAAACGCAAAGCAGGAGCTTTGGACTTTTTAGTGGAAGTTTTCCTTCCTTTTCGAACTAACTGACTTATAGTTGGCAAAATATTTTCCTTTATCTCTACAATTTTTCGAACATAAAAGGCCGATTAAGTTATTAAAAGAGCCAGACTTGATTTTATAAATCAACCAACGGTACTCAATTAATTGGCTTAACGACCGTATTTGTCTAAAATTGAGTTTTTAATAGACTAGAGGATGGTATGGTGCATTAGAGTAAGAGTCAATGTATTTTTTGAAAATTTTACTCTAATTAAATTAAACATTTTTATAATTAATATCAAGAAACGACTTTGATTTTTTTGGATGCTGTTAATAGGCTTGCATATACATTGTAAACTTGACTTGCAGCAGTGTCCCAAGAGTACTTATTTACATCCATAAAAGCCTGATTGGCGATCTTTTGATTTAAAAAAGTATCACTTAAAAGTAAATTAATTTTCTGAGTTAAATCTTTAATATTTCCAGGTTCAAATAAGATACCATTCACCTCATTATCAATAGTAGATGCTAATCCACCTATGTTTGAGGCAATAACAGGTTTTTTAGTTGCAAAACCCTCTAAGCTAACTAGACCAAATGATTCATACAACGAAGGAACTACAACGAGGTCAGATGCATTATAGTATTTAACTAAATCTCCATGAGGAACAGGACCAACAAATTGGATTTTTTCTTGTAAATTGAGTCTTTTAACTAATTTTAGAAGTTTAGCCTGATATGGATTTGGGGCATTATACCCTCCAATAATCATTAATTTTAATTGACTATTATTTAATTGGGCAACAGATTTCACTAAAATATCTATTCCTTTTACTGGATCAATTCTGGATACACATAAAACAATTTTACAATCTTGGTCTATTGCTAATTTTTCCCTAGATAAGTACTGATCATTTGGATGAAAAACATTAGTATCTACTGCTAAAGGAATAATGCTCACTTTTTTAGAAGAAGCTGCAACATAGTTATCTATGATGTCTTTTTCATGAGACGAAGCACAAATTATTTTATTTACGTCATTAATAACTTTTTTTTCTAACTCAATTCGAAGATTAGATTCTAATTTGTCCTTAAATGCTATTTTTTTTGCTAATTCCAAAGTGTGAAACATAGTCACATGAGGTATAGACCAAAGTTTAGAAATATGCATACCAATCAAACCAGACAAATAATAATGAGAATGGATTAGATCATATTGTATATTTTCAAAATTTCTATAATTTTCAACTTCACTAACAAATTGTTCTATATGTTGAACAAGATTGAGAGGATCGAGCTTTTTTTTTGGTCCTGCATTTACATATATTAATCGAACATTTGGTCCAAGTTCTAAAATTTCAACAGAATTATCTCGATCATTTCTAGTATAAATATCTACTTTTACACCTAATTTGGATAACCGAAGAGCAATTTCTTTAACATATAAATTCATTCCTCCACTTTTATAACTGCCTAATTCAGCAACAGGAGATGCATGCATAGATATCATAGCAACTTTTAAATCTTGGTTATTTTCTTTTTGTTGCATTAAATTGTTATACATAAGTTATTTCAAAATTCCAACTTGAATAATTGACATGAATTCGCTTCTAGTTTTAGCGTCAGTTCTGAAATTTCCATTCATTGCTGAGGTGATCATAGTTGAACCATGTTTTTTAATTCCTCTAAATGACAAACAAGAGTGCTCTGCTGTAATAACTACTCCCACACCATCAGTTTCTAAAGTGTTTTCAATGCTGTCAGCAACTTGTTTAGTCATTCTTTCTTGAATTTGAGGTTGCCTAGCAATATTCTCTACTAATCTTGCAACTTTTGAGAGACCAACTACTTTCCCTTTTGGTAAATAACTAACGTGTGCTTTGCCCCAAAATGGAAGAAAATGGTGCTCACACATAGAAACAAAAGGAATGTCCCTTACAACAATCATTTCATCATATTGTTGGATAAAATCAGTAGATAAAATTTTTGTATTCAATTCATTATCACCTGATAAAAATTCTTTATAGGCCTGAACAATTCTCCTTGGGGTTTCTTGTAAACCAGGTTCATTTAAATCAACACCGTAAGCTTGGAGAAACATTGTAATGCCATCCATAGCTTTTTTTTCATCAAATTTTTTCATTAAATTATCCTCAGTTTCATTAATTTTATTTATATTCCCAGTTCAATTTATTTGCAATTTCTTCTATGTCCTTTGATGCGTCAATTTTATTTGCTTCAATAGATAAAGCAGTATCAGGATCCTTCAATCCAGATCCAGTCACAATACATACAATATTTTGACCGGAAAAATTGTGGCCTTGTTTTTTCTTCTTTAGTAAACCAGCTATTGGGGCAGCGCATGCAGGTTCACCAAAAACACCCTCTTCTTTAGCAATTTTTTGATAAGCAATCAATATTTCATCATCAGTGACTGAATCAATTAAGCCAGAGGAGTCATCACGAGCAATTAATGCTGATTCCCAGGAAGCAGGATTACCTATCCTAATTGCTGTAGCAATAGTTGAAGGATTAAGAACTTTTTCACCACTAACAATTGGCGCTGCTCCCGCAGCTTGAAAACCCCACATCATTGGTAATTGATCAGATAATTTTGAATTTAAGTATTCATTAAATCCTTTCCAATATGCTGTTATATTCCCAGCATTTCCTACAGGAATGGCTACAATATCAGGAGTGAAACCTAAATCATCAATAATTTCAAACGCACCAGTTTTTTGGCCATCAATTCTATCTGGATTTACTGAATTAACTAATGTTACATTATTGTTTTTTTCTAAAGAGATAGCAATGTTTAAGGAGTCATCAAAAGAACCATCTATCGAAATAATTTTTGCACCATAAACTACTGCTTGAGCTAATTTGCCCATTGCAATAAAACCAGAAGGGACAATAACATAACTTTCCATTCCAAATTTGGCTGCATAAGCAGATGCAGAAGCAGATGTATTACCTGTTGAAGCACATATAATTGCTTTGGCACCATTTTCATAAGCTTTAGAAACTGCCATGATCATGCCTCGATCTTTAAATGAACCAGTTGGATTAGCAAGTTCTAGTTTAAAATATACTGATTCAGCACCAATTTCATTTTCTAAAGATCGAGATCGAACTAATGGCGTACCACCTTCACCTAGCGTGTAAAGAGCAGTTTTAGCTGTAACTGGCAAAAACTTTTTATATCTTTGTAAAATAAATCGCTGATCAAGGTTATTCATAGCATTTTTTCCTGTCCATCTATATTGCTTTTTTGACTAAGCTTATTCAAAAATTGTCTAGTAACCTTTAATTCATCTCTTAATTCGTCAATTTGTCTTCTTGCTAATTTTTCATCCAAAATAGTTCTTTGCCTAAAATTTTCTAATAAATCCTCTTTCTCCTGGTTAAAACTAGCAGACATCTCTGTAAGTTTTTTATTTAATAATGCATAGTTTGATTCAAGCAATGTATTCTTCTTTGATTCATTTTGAAAGATTTGAGTTATATCTTTAATTGATGCTTCAAATTGAATTAAACGATTCTCTAATCTTTTCTTTGTATTTCGTTCCTCTTTAATTTGTAGTTCCAGGGTATTGATAAAAGTTTGAGCATTTTTTAATCCTTCTGGAATAGAACGTAAATTTTCTATGTGACTTTTATTTGAATCTATGTCATTCAAACCTTGATCATATATAGCTATTTTTTCATCAATGATTTCTCTTATATAGTTAAACTGCATTCGCTGATTTTCTAATTGATTAGCGTGTTGTGATAATTTTGTTTCAACATCCTTCATCTCATTAGAATTAATTTTTGCCTCTAAACCATAGGAGGCAATATTTTGAAAAAGTTCGTCAAGTTTAATAGCTCGTTCATTCATTTTTGTTTCAATTTTTTGAAAATCTAAAGAAACTTTTTGTAATTCTGTATTTAATTTTTTGTTAATTGATTTAATTTCGCTTTCAATAAATTGACTTATTGGTTTAAAAAAAGCATCTGAACTAGTTTCTTCTTTAATCGAATCAATATTTTTTTCATAAATTTCAAATTTTTTTGAAATTAATTTTTGAGAATCAGTTGTCTCTTTCATTCTTGCAGCAACTTTCTCTATATTTATTAGAGACGCATTCATTTGAGAGAATTGTTTCTCATATTCATTTAATCTTTTATCAAATTTTTGTATTTTCTTTAAAGTAGCTCTGAAAGCAGACTCAATTTGTTTTTCAATAGTATTTGTGCTTTTCACTGGTGTTTTTGTAGCAGCAGTCTTTTTTGTCGCGGTTTTTTTCACTGGTGTTTTTGTAGCAGCAGTCTTTTTTGTCGCGGTTTTTTTCACTGGTGTTTTTGGTTTTCTAGGCATTAGTATTTTCCTAATTTCATTGTTAGATTGGGAGTTAATCAACAATAGGTAATAAATTAAAAATTTTGTCGACCTTTTTTTCTTTAGATATGGTATCCAAAGCTAAATCAATATTCTTTTGTGAAGCATCATGAGTAATCAGTACAATTTGAGCAGTATTTTTTTCAGGATTGGAAGCAGCTTGAATAACAGATGCAATACTAATGGAATGCTTTGACATAATACCTGCAATTGTTGCTAAAACTCCAGGCTCATCAATCACATTAACCCTAATATAGAATCGAGATTTAAAGTCACCAGTATTATTAACTTTTATTTTGTTTAACATTGTATTACTGGATTGTTCCCAAGATCGATTTATATTTTTTGCTACATCAATGACATCGCCTAAAATAGCACTTGAGGTTGCATATGAACCAGCGCCAGGTCCTTCAAAAATAACCTGCCCAACTAAATTTCCTTTTAATTGAATGGCATTTAAAACGCCATCAACTTTTGATAAAGGCTCAGATTTAAGAATTAAGGTGGGGCACACTAAGCACATTAATTGATCATCAATTAAATCAGCTTTTGCAAGTAGTTTAATTGCATAACCTAATTCATCGGCATATTTCAAATCTTGCAACTCAATATTTGAAATTCCTTTACTGTAAATCTCAGAAGGATTAACATCAACATGAAAAGCTAAGCCACAAAGAATTGCAAGTTTATAGGTGGCATCTATCCCTTCAACATCATTAACAGGATTTGGTTCAGCATATCCAAGTTTTTGTGCTTGCGCTAAGGCATCCTGATATCCAACGTTTTCGCTTAGCATTAGTGTAAGCATATAATTCGTTGTTCCATTAATTATTGCAGCAATCGATGAAATTTCGTTAGCTAAAAGATCTCTTGATAATGGACCGATAATTGGAATTCCGCCTCCGACAGATGCTTCATATTTAATTAATGTATTATGCTTGATAGCCAATGCATTTAGTTCGCTACCATATTTAGCCATAACATCTTTGTTTGCAGTAACGACGTGTTTACCAGATTTCAGGATTTTTGATATATAGTCTTTAGCAGGATTTTCACCACCCATAAGCTCTATAACAATAGATGTTTCGGGGTCATTAACTATTTCATCAAAATCATCGGTAAAATTAACATTTTGAAAATTTTTTTTATATTTTTTCAAGTCCCTAACAAGAACATGCTTTAGTTTTAAATTAGCTCCAATTATTTTGTTATGTCTATCAACATCATTCAATAGAACATCTAATACAGTGCCTCCTACATTACCTGCTCCTAATAAAGAGATTCCTATACTATCTGACACTGTAGCTCCATTCTTGATTTATATTTTCTAAGGCCTGTTCACCCAATGCTAATCTCAGCTTACCTGATTCCCTTACTATATAATCACCCAATGAAGCATCTACATTCAACTCAAGATAATTTATATTTGGAATTTGTAGTTGAATAAAATTATAGATCTGCATTTTAGAATAACTGTCTAAGATTGGCTCAGTGACTAAACCATCTTTATTTATTTTATCAAAATAATAAAAATAGCTTTTTCTTCCATCTTTCACGGGTCCAGATAGTTTATTCAAATCTAGAGAATTAACATCTAAAGGAATATCAATGCCTGTGTACCCTCTAATTCGCCAACCAATTTCTTGCAATTGAATTACCTTATTATATTCATCAATTAGTGAAGAAATATTTTTTCCTGCTTCATAATCTGCAAAAAAGGTAGCCGCTTCAGCTTCACCATCGATATCAATTCGCTTTATAAATACAAGTTCACTTGTTGTGCCTACTTCCTCTGAAAAAATCCCTTTTAATCTCTCTTGAATAATTGTTGATTTAGCATATGACAAAATTCTATCTCTGCTAATTTGACTTTTATCACGAATATTGGATAATGTTTCGTCTAGAATTAATGAATTTTCTTTGTAAGAATCTTCCTTAATGCTTAATAACTTAACAGCTCTAAATCGAATCTCGTCTTCATCAATAGTACCAACCAGTTGTGCACCAAATTCATTTAAAATATATTCATTTTTTAATAAATTAGGCATCTGCGATAGTAACGATTCCAAAGCAGTGTTCATTTCATTCTTGTATACGGAAGCAAAACCCATTTCTCTGGATATATCAATAGCATTATAAGATTTACTATCTATTTGAATTAATGTCTCTCTAGGTGGAGTGTAGATGAATGCATAGTAACCATACATTAAAAAACCAGCTAAAAAAACTAAGCAGGAGTATGTGAAAATAACAAAAATTCTTTCGGAAAAAAAACTTTTTTTATTTTGACTATCAGAATTATCTAGAGAGCGTCTTGAGCGATTTGTCTTGACCAATTCAAAATCCTTAAAGAAATATAATTAAAAATCGAATTAAGAATAATTTTTAGCACTAAATCCAGACAATCGAATATGATCAATAGTATATGGAAGCAAAGCTAAGTGCCGTGCGCGTTTTATTGCTTGTGCAATTCTTCTTTGACATTTTGCGCATGCACCAGTTTTTTTTCTAATATCAATTTTACCTCTATCATCAATATAATTTGATAAAGTTTTTAAATTCTTATAATCTATGACACTTTTAGCAACATCTTTCTTTTTATTGCTACAAAATTCACAAAATCGTCTTCTGGGACGTCTTTGGTAATAACTATCTTGATCAGAATCTTCGTGATTTGATTTTGAATTTGGCGACATTTTTTTCCTTATCTATAAAACAAACTAAAATGGTAAGTCATCGGGATCAATTTCAGGTGGTGGACTTGCAGCATCTTCAACTTGACCACTGTTTTCTGAGTTGAAACTCTGTTGTGATTGAGAATCTGGCGGACTAAGAAATTTAACCTGATCAGCTATTAATTCTGTTCTATACTTTTTTTGACCAGTTGACTGATCTTCCCATGATCGTGTAGATAATCTGCCTTCAATATACACTTTTTGTCCCTTGGATAAGTATTGACTACATGTTTCTGCAGTTCTATTCCATGCAACAATATTAAACCATTCTGTCTCTTCAATACGCTCACCATCTGATGATCGTGTATATTGCCTAGAAGTTGCTACAGAAAATGTAGTTACTGGGGCACCATTAGCTGTGTATCTCATTTCTGGATCAGCACCTAAATTACCTATAATCATACATTTATTCAGCATCTCTAACCTTCTTTACTAACTACATCTTTTTGTTTTGTAGGACCACTAAGCTCACCTACAATTTCGTTAATGATCAAAAATCTTAAAATATCTTCATTAATATTTAACTTTGACTCAATGTCATTTATGGTTGCAGGGTCTAAATTAGCTCGAATGATAAAATAAAAAGCTTCAAGATTATCACCAATCTGGTATGCAAGTTTACGTTTACCCCAGTCCATCTCATTAATTAAGGAACCGCTTTCTCCAATAATCATATTCTTTGTTTCGCCATACATAGAATCTAGCTCACTTTTAGATAAGCGTGGATTGAAAACAATAACCATCTCATATTCATTCATAAAAACTTTAATCCTAATATTCTAACCTCTTGGCAACCCTAAGCCACGAGTTGCAATAACATTTCTTTGGATTTCAGAAGAGCCTGCTGCTATAGTTCCAGGGATTGAACGAACGTAATCTCTAGTAAACATAGTTTCCATAGGACTTCTAGTATCTTCATTATCCCATAAATTGGAATATAAACCAAAAACTTTTGTTCCTGTTCGAGCAGTTCTTTGTGCTGCTTCAGAACCAAACATTTTAGCAATTGATGCTTCATAATTTGGAACCTGGCCTGCATCTTGTATTGTAATAATTCTTAAAGAAAAGTTCATCATCACTGCAGATTCTATATATCGATCAGCAACTTCTTGTCGAATACTATCAAAATGATTTATTCTACCTTTAGTATTTTCACTTGAACAATAAGATATCATATCTACAATTTGCCTTTGCATATTTATTGCACCAGTGATATTTGACCGTTCATTATCAAGCAAGGTCATGCCAACATACCAACCTCGATTTTCTTCACCAACTATTTGATCAGACGGAATACGAACATCTTCCCAAAACGTTTCATTAAGATGATGGCCCCATCCCATATCAATAATTGGGTTAACAGATAATCCAGGAGTTTTAATATCCATAACAAGCATAGAAATACCTCTATGTTTTGGTGCATCTGGATCAGTTCGAACTAACATAAATACGTTATCAGCATAATGCGCATGTGATGTCCAAATTTTTTGACCATTAATTACAAATTCATCTCCGTCACGAACTGCGCGTGTAGTTAAAGAAGCTAAATCTGAGCCAGCACCTGGTTCGGAAAAACCCTGTGCCCAAACTACTTCACCTTTAAGAATTGGTGGCAAAAACTTATTTTTTTGATCATCAGTACCATGAACAATAAGTGCTGGTCCAAGCATACCAATGCCTACGTTACTACCTACAGTTGGCACATTAGCTTTTGCCATTTCAGCATTATATATATATTGCTCCATTGGGCTAAAACCGCCACCGCCAAATTCTTTTGGCCAATGTGGAGCAACCCATCCTTCTTCTGAAATTGCATCAAACCATTCTCCAGCATCTTTTCTTTCATCTGTATTTTCTGAAACACGATCTACTGCCCATCTATATGCAGTGGCTTTAAAAAATTCCTTTGACATTCTCTTATAACGCTTCGGAAGTTTTGATTCAATTACAGATTGAACCTTACTTCGAAAACCAGCTTGTTCGTTATTATCTTCCCAATCCAAAACATTTCTCCAATCAATTACTGAATAAAGTTAATACATTAATAATATTACAGCAAGAATCATCATACATTAATAAATGATTTAATTTCTATTTAAAATAAAAGATATTAAATAATTATCTCGTAATTATCCCTGGTGCGGGATATTTTTTACACATCTCAATGACAAGACCTAAAGATTCTTTAACAATAGATTCTTCTTTCGATTTTAATATATTTACAATAATCTCTGCTATTTGAGTCATTTCTTCACTCCCAAATCCACGAGAGGTCAAAGCAGGAGTTCCAACACGAATTCCAGAAGAAATAGATGGAGGTAATTGATCGTAGGGTATTGCATTTTTGTTAACGACTATTCCACTTGATGCCAATAAGTCTTCTGCTTCTTGGCCATTAAGACCTAAAGATGTGACATCTACTAAAATTAAATGATTGTCTGTTCCGCCTGATACTAATCTCAATCCGCCATCTTGCAATTTTTCTGCAAGGACAGAAGCATTCGCTACAGTATTTTTTTGTAAATTAATAAAATCATTAGATAAAGCTTCTTGATAAGCAACTGCCTTACCTGCAATTACATGCATTAATGGTCCACCTTGACTACCAGGAAAAACAGCTTTATCGATTTTCTTTGCTACATTTTCATTACACAGAATCATTCCACCTCTTGGTCCACGTAATGTCTTGTGTGTGGACATAGTAACAGCATCAGCAATGCCTATAGGTGATGGATGCACTCCCGCTGCAACTAAACCTGAGATATGGGCAATGTCTGCAAGTACATAAGCTCCTACTTCATCAGCAATTTCTCTAGTTTTACTGAAATCTAGATTGCGAGGATAAGCTGTAGTGCCTATGACAATTACTTTTGGACGTTCTTGTTTAGCTATTTCTCGCATCTGATCGTAATCTATAAGCTCTGTATCTTTATTTACTCCATAATGAGAAAAGTTGTACAGCTTACCAGTAATATTAACTTTATGTCCGTGAGTAAGATGGCCTCCATGATCTAATGATAGAGCTAAAGCATTATCGCCTACATTCATTAATGCAGAATAAGCAGCTAAATTTGCTTGAGATCCTGAATGCGGTTGTACATTTGCATGTTCAGCATTAAATAATTTTTTTGCTCGATCAATAGCAAGTTGTTCGACAACATCTGAGTTTTCGCAACCACCATAGTATCGAGCATTGGGATAGCCTTCAGCATATTTGTTAGTTAAAACACTGCCAACAGCTTCCATGACAGCACTGCTAGTATAATTTTCAGAAGCAATCATTTCTAAGACATTAGCCTGTCTTAATTCTTCATTAATAATTGCTTCGTGAATTTCAGGGTCAACATCATTTAAAACATTAAAATTATTGTTAATTGTAGAAGTCAGGATACTCTCCTCTATACTCTAATTGATTGCAAATTTATTATAAGCAGGATTGCAGTGTTTAGAATATAATTAAAAGAAGAAAAATTGATTAAATAATTTTATAGATAAGAATTATGAAAATAAAGATATTAACATTTGCGAATATAAAAAATTATACAGATGACTTTTTATTAGAAATTGAAAATACAGATAGTACTACATTAGAAATATTGAAAGAAAAGATCTTAGAAAGAGAGCCATCAATGAAAGAAATATTGCATAATGTCGCTTTTGCAATTAATCAAGAATATTGCTCGGATAAAAATCATCAGATTAATGATCTAGATGAGGTTGCTTTGATTCCTCCCGTATCTGGTGGCTAGAATGAATAAAAAAATAATCATCACCAAAGAAAAGTTGGATTTTATAAAATTTAGAAAATTTTTTAATAACAAAAATAGTGGTGCCATAGTTATTTTTGAAGGAGTCGTTAGACAGTTTAATAAAGGATTAAAAGTCAAAAAAATTAATTATGAAGCATTTGAAGAAATGGCTAGAAAAGAAATAGAAAAAATAATTAATGAAGAAATTATTCAAATTGAAAATATTGAAGAAATGCATAGTATCTTTGTTCATCATCGAATAGGTGAATTAGCTGTTGGAGATACTTCAGTCATTGTGGGTGTATCTTCTGAGCATAGAAATGAAGCGTTCAATATGTGCACACACATTATGGATAAACTCAAACAAAGAGTGCCTATATGGAAGTATGAAACTACGGAAGATGGAGCTTATTGGATACAATAATCAGCTATTTAGTTGAACCAATTCTATAATCTGGTGCAAGAATTTCAAAATTTGTTGCAAGCTTCAAATCAGATAGCCTAGATTTAATCCTAATATCAAGGTCAACATTGTCAGAATTCCTAGTGATAATTGTGGGGAGTTTTCTGATATATCTAAAATTAAATAATTGATATAATTTTTCTTCTACCCAAGGACTGATTTGATGAGCGCCAAGATCATCTAAAACTAATAAATTTGCATTCATAATTTTTTTGAAAAAGCTATCAAAATTATTTTCATTTTTTTCTGAATAACTTGAACGTAATTCATCCAAAAGATCAGGAACACCTGCAAAACAAACTAATTTATTATTTTCAAGAAGCTGGTTACAGATTGCTGCAGCTAAATGTGTTTTACCACAACCAGGTTTACCAATAAAGACAAGCCACCCTTCTGGATTTTCTGCCCAATTTATTGATAAATTTAAAGCATCATTGAGATTATTTTTTGCTTCTCCATGAAGACCATGTCCAATAGGATTGAAATTATTGAACTTATAATCTTGGATTTGTTTCAAAGTCATTGCACCAATTGATGTAAAATTTTCAATAGAAATATTATCTAATTGGACAAAGTCTGATTTATTTTCATCTTGAAATCTAGTAAAAACTCTCTCATCCAAATCATCAGGAAGTTTAATATAATTAATGACTGTTTTCATATCATGTTCAAATCGATAAATAAGAATTTGAATGAATTTCTCCATAGCCCATTTAGAAACATGTTCTAAAACTAAATCATCAATAACTAAAACTTTTATTTTTTTTAATTTATTAAAAAAATTATTATAATGTTCCTTATCTTGATCAATCAGTGCAAACATTTCCTCAAATAATTCATTAGCATTATAGAAAAGCACTGGTATTTTTTTTGAAATATATTCATTAGCGATTGCATAAGAAAAAATGGTTTTGCCACTTCCAGATGATCCTTCAATTAACAAAAATGATTTCTTGCCAGATATAAAATTCTTAGCACTATCAACCACTAATTTCGTGTGGGTTTTAGGTAATAAATTATTTTTACTTATAGTTTCAAAATCTAAATTGTCTAAATTGTTTATTCTAGAAAACTCTAATAATTTCGATACTGTCTTTTCATGATTTTCATTTATTGAACATTCACATGGTACTGCCTTGCCAAATTCTGCGTGATCAATGGGCAGGTTAATCCTAACAAATTTTGCATCCTGACATAAATTACAATCGAAATCTTCAAAATTATCTTTGTTATTTTTTCCAAGATCGCTTGATGACTGATTTGTATGGATCGTTTGCTTTGTTTGATTCATAAGAAATCCTTGTAGATTTTGCATTACTTCTTTCCTCCTTTCTATTTAAAGGTGTATTTTTATATTTTCTGAGTTCTAAATATTTTTGAATATATGTCCAATTTTTTCTATCTTTATCTCTTGCATCCAATATTGCTTCCCGAATCCAAGTATGTGAATAAATCTTAGAAGCAATTAATAATTTATCTGTGATTGTATTGGTTAGTAGGCCAATATTCTGTTCATAATTATTAATAATACTACTAAAAGAATCTGATTGTTTATTCATTTCATTGTTCTCTCAAAATTAAGTCGTGAAAAGTGGCAGTTTCTTCATTAAAACGTACAGTTGCATTGCCCGTTGGACCATTTCTATGTTTTGCTAAAATAATTTGTGCCAGATTAGATGGATATTGATTATCTGGCTTTTCAATATTCTTCTCTTGCCAATCTTTAAATTTAGTATAAACATCCTCACGGTAAATAAAGAGAACAACATCTGCATCTTGCTCAATACTCCCTGACTCTCTTAAATCAGATAACATAGGAATATGTGGTGTTCGTTGTTCAACTGCACGTGATAACTGGGCAGCAGCAATGATAGGAACATTTAATTCTCTTGCTAGCTCCTTTAATGATCTCGTTATTTCACTGATTTCAGAAGTTCTACTTTCAGTTCTTTTAGTGCCATGCAATAACTGTAAATAATCAATAATCACTAAATCTAATCCATGATCACCTTGAAGACGTTTTAATTTTGCACGTATTTCTGGTACATTAAGCATAGGGGAGTCATCTATAAAAATTGATGCTTCTCCTAAGATACCCATGGAATGCATAATTCTTGCTTCTTCCGTTTCTGAATGTGAACCAAAACGCAATCTTGTTGAATTAACATTAGCTTCAGCAGAAAGTAGTCTGTTTGCTAGTTGATCGCCTGACATTTCTAAAGAGAAGATTGCAACTGTCGCACCTGAGCCCACTCCAGCATTTCTAGAAAAATTTAACAACAATGATGATTTACCAACACCTGTTCTTGCAGCCAAAATAATTAAATCACCTCTCTTGAATCCTCCTAATAATTGATCTAAGTCCATGAAACCTGTCCTGACAGATTCATATAATTCACCCTCTTGTTGCGAATCCATATCTTCTAAAAATTTGTTCAATAAATTTTTTATTACTGTAAAATCTCCACTGAAATCAGAAGATTTAATTCCTAACAATAATCCTTCTGCATAAGAAAGAACATCTTTAACATTGGGTCCACCTTCATAAGCTTTTTGAGCAATTTCCGAAGATGCTTGAATAATTTTTCTATAAACTGAATCTCTGGCAACAATTCTTGCATGAGTTTCTACTCCAACAGCAGTAAAAAATTTATTTGCAATATCAACTAACGCACGTTCACCACCAATAGTATCTAGATGACCCATACGCTCTAATTCATGAGCAACAGCAGGGATAGTAATTTCTTCATTTCGTTCACCAACCAATAATTCTGCTTCATAAATCCATTTATTTTTTTCATTGAAAAAATCATCTGGTTCAATAATTGAAATTGTTTTTGCAAATGAATCCTGATCTAAAAAGAGTGCAGCAAGAATTGCTTCTTCAGCTCCAATATCATTAGGAGGTAATAAATTTTCTCTTATTGCAGTAATATTTGTTCTATTTGGTTGAGGTTGATTAACCACTGAAATTCTCATTCAAACTTATTTATTTAACTTGGATAAAATAATAGCTTTTTAATATAATAAAGATTATTCATTTGTCCAAAATATACCGACATATAATACTAAATTTATCGACATATTTGTCTTTAATTTGACATATGGCAGGATAACATAAGAACATGTGTTCTGTCTAAACTCTATTTAAAAAGTTTTTTCATGAGCAGATTTTAATTCAGATACTTGAATATCTATTGGGCCAAAGATTAATTTTTTTTGATGATCATCACTATTGAAGGCTCCAATCTCTTCACATGGAACAGACAAGCGTTCAGTATAATTAAAAATTTTATCAAGATTTTCTTCATCTGCACAAATTAATAATCTTGATTCTTTTTCTCCAAAAAATGTAGCATCATATCTGCTTGATAAATCAACATCTTTTGCTGTAAAACCGACAGAATAATTCATGCACAATTCTGCCAAAGCAACCAATAATCCTCCATCAGAAATATCTTGAGCATGGCTAATAAGATTTTCTGCAAAAAGATCTAAAACACAATTTTGAATTTTTTTCTCATATTCCATATCTATAGATATTCTTCCTGCATATGATTTAGTTTTTTCAAAGTAATATTCACTACCAGCTAATGAAGAGAATTCTTGATTTAATTCACTACCTAATAATAAAAGTTTTTTATTATTAGTGATCTCCCTTGTAATTTTCTTTCTTACATTTTTAATCAGACCAACCATACCAATGACTGGAGTTGGAGCAACTGTCCCATCTAGCGTCTCATTATATAAAGAGGCATTTCCGGAAATAACAGGTGTATCTAAAATCTCCGCAGCATTTGCGATGCCTTTTACAGAATTCACTAATTGAAAGGCAACGATATCATTTTCAGGATTACCGAAATTCAAGCAGTCAGTTAAAGCTAGGGGTTTTGCACCAACAGAAACTAGATTTCTAGCAGCTTCTGCTACCGCTATTTGGCTTCCAATATATGGATCAAGCTTTACCTTACGTGGATTGCAATCTATAGTCATTGCTAATGCCTTATCAGTGTCTGGCACTCGAATAATTGCGGCACCAAATCCAGGTTTTACAATTGTATTATTTTGAACTTGATGATCATATTGTTGAAAAGCATACCGCTTACTAGAAAGATTTGGTAATGACAACATTTCTAATAACGCCTCATTAGGATTTTTTATATCATCTATAGTAGGCATATCAGGATCAGAAAAAGGATATGTGTCTAAATGTGCTTTATCCAATAAATTATACGTAGGTGCATCAGTAATTAAATTTATTTTTGAATCTGCTAATATTTCATTTCCATTTTTGATGATTACATTTTCACCATCAACTACTTTTCCTACAACATTAGCAGATAATTCCCATTTCTTAAAATGCTCAATTACATTTTGCTCATACTCTTTTTTAGCAATAACTAACATGCGCTCTTGTGATTCTGACAACATAATTTCATAGCCAGTCATTTCAGTTTCTCTTTGAGGCACTTTTGAAATATCAATTTCTACACCACATTGACCTCTTTCTGCAGCTTCAAGCGCACTAGATGTCAATCCAGCTGCACCTAAATCCTGTAATCCAATAATCCATTCCTGATGTTGTTGAGCTAATTCAACACATGCTTCCATTAATAACTTCTCCATAAATGGATTCCCAACTTGAACTGCTGGTCTATCACTTACACTATCCTCACTTAAATCAACAGACGCAAAGGTAGCTCCATGTATACCATCCCTGCCAGTATCCGAACCAACAAGAATTAAAGGGTTTCCTGTCCCCTTAGCTGTTGCAGATGTTAAATTATCTTTTTTACCAGTGCCCACACACATTACATTTACTAATGGATTCCCTGTATAAGAATTATCAAAAAATATCTCTCCGCCCACTGTTGGCACCCCAACACAATTGCCATAACCACTTATTCCTGATATAACTCCGTCCAATAAATATTTTGTACGTCCTTGATTAAGGTCGCCAAATCTAAGACTATCAAGCAAGGCAATTGGTCTCATGCCCATAGCAAAAATATCTCTCAAAATACCACCTACGCCTGTAGCTGCTCCTTCATATGGTTCAACTGCAGAAGGATGATTATGGGACTCTACCTTAAAGACAGCCACATCGCCATCACCTAAATCAATTGCTCCAGCATTCTCTTCACCTGTTTTAGACAATACACGCTTACCTTCTGTAGGAAATAAATGAAATAGCGGCCTAGTGTGCTTATAACCACAATGTTCAGACCAAAGCGCTGAAAACATGCCTAGCTCTACATCTGTAGGCTCTCTGTTGAGACGTTTAACTACCAAGTTATACTCTTCTTCAGACATAGCAATTTTTTCTAGTTCTTCTTTACTAATCATAATTTATTTCTTTAAACTTTCTATTACTGATTTCCAAATAAAATTACCATCTTCGCCACCAATTAAATTGTCACATGCTCTTTCAGGATGAGGCATCATTCCTAATACATTTCCACCCTCATTTAAAATGCCTGCTATGTTCTGAACAGAACCATTTGGATTAAAAGCATTATCAACAACGCCATTGATATTAGAATATTGAAATGCAATTCTGTTATCATTAAATAACGATTTTAACGTAACTTCATCTGCAAAATAATTACCTGAACCATGTGAAATTGGAATTTTTAAGGATGATGTTTCTAAGATTGAGTTCAAAAAGGGTGATTCAATAGCATCTTTATTTAATTTTAAAAAAGTATCCTGACATCTGAACTGTAAAGAATCATTTCTAATTAAAACACCCGGCAATAAGCCTGATTCACATAAAATTTGAAATCCATTACATATTCCAATGACAAGGCCACCATTTTTTGCATAAGAAATTATATCTTCCATAATATTTGAAAATCTAGCAATGGCACCACACCTAAGATAATCTCCATAAGAAAAACCTCCAGGAATTATTACAAGATCAGGGTTACCAAGACTTTTTTCAGTATGCCATACCTTATATGGCTCTGCGCCAACTTGTTGCATTGCATAAACACAATCTTCATCGCTCCATGTACCAGGAAAAACTACAATTGCTACCTTCATTGTCTTCCAAATTTTATTCAAAATTCAATTATTATTTATTTTCAGATTCATCAATTGAACCAAGGCTAAGTTGTGTACCATCTTTATTCTTATAGTTATTAGCCTCTTCTTCAAGCAATTTAGAATAAATTCCTCTATTTATTAATTCCTGTTTAGAAGGTTCTGGATAATCTACTCGCGGATGAAAAACTGCAATTAATGCTGATGCTATAGAATCAGCAGCAATTCTTATCTGCTTAATTGACAGATCGCATTCATCAAATTGCTCTTCTTCGAACCTCTCACGAATAACTTCATCTACTATTTCAATTATTCGTTCACTTGAGTGATCTTTACTTGCACGAACTGCTGCTTCCGAACTATCAGCTAACATAACAAGTGCTGCTTCTTTAGATTGTGGTTTAGGTCCAGGATAACGAAAAAGCTCTGGATCTATTTCAGGTGATTTCTCTACAGCTGTACGATAGAAAAAAGTTGCTAATCGAGTACCATGATGTTGTTGAATGAAATTTAAAATAACCTCAGGCAAATTCTCTTTTTTTGCAATTTCAATTCCTGCAGTAACATGTTGATGAATCACTCTCGTGCTTTGAAGAGGATCTAAGGCTTCATGAGGGCTCTTTTCACTTAAATTTTCTGCAAAAAAAGCAGGAGACACTAATTTGCCAACATCATGATAATATGCTCCAACCCTTGCTAATAATGAATCCGCATTGATTCTATCTGCAGCACGTTCAACTAAAGTCCCTACAAGTAAAGAATGTTGAAATGTGCCTGGAGCTTCATCTTGTAATCGTCTTAATAACTGATTATCTAATTGAGCTAATTCCATTAGTTTGACTCTTGTCAATATGCCAAAAGGGACACTTAAAAAATTTACCAATCCTAATGCTAAAATAGCTGATAGCAAACTACCAGCTATTGTGCAAATTGAAATTAAAGACAAATCATAAAATGAAATTGTGGATAAGCTTACCCAATAAATTGTAGAAATTAAAATAGTGACTAAAGAGCTCACTAAAGCAGCATAAATATATTGCTGTTGCTGTTCTGCTTGTCTCAAAACAACTATCGCTATAATTGCACTAGCAAAAAAACTAATCCAAGTTCTGGAAAACTCTATACCATTATTCAACAAGAAAGATGCATTTAGAGAATCAAAAGAGATTAATACTATTGCAAGAACAATTAAAGCAGTAAGTATAAATGCAACACTTAATTCAGTTAAAACAAAAATTACCATTGGGAAAGTTAGTAAAGGAAGTAGATGGAACAAAAAAGCGCTATCATTATTAAAAAAACCATTATAAAAAATATTTAACACACCTATTGAACTAATCAGAATCATTGAAAATAAAATTAATTTCTTTAAGGAATCTAAAGAATGTGGCCTAGAAAAATAAATAAAAATTGTAAACAGAATTGTAATTAATATACTTTTAAGAATAGATGAAAGCATCGTAGTTAAAGCAAATCCTTCTTTTAAAAGACCGATTTCTCCCAATGTTTCAAAATTCTCTTCAGTAACTAATTCACCTTGATTAACAATTACATCACCCTGATTAATAATTATTAATTCAACCGGTTGCATAGCTTTTGCTTGTTCTTTTAATAGGGTTGTTCTTTCTTGATCAAGTATTAATGTTGGCTGAATAAAGGATCGAACAAATTCTGTAATAATAAGTTGACTGTCCTTTGAGTATTGAGAAGAAATATATGTATTAATTCTTTTTTTTATATTTTCAGTTTCTGCTAAGGAAATAGAGCCAGTTAAAATTTTTGTAAGAATATTACTAGATTCATCTACTATCATGTCCCATTCATCATCACTCATTAAAACGATTAAACTAATTGAATTATTTGATAATTCTTTTATCTTCAAGCTGTTTATTGCAGATTCTTTTACGGAAATTGCTGATATATTGTCAGAACGAATTTTTTCGATATTGTTTAATTGTTTATTTAATAAAGCAACTTGAGAATCACGAACATCCGGATTTAAAACGAAAATATCCTCAACAGCTGCTGCTGCTGCTTGCCTTCTATTATTAGTTAATAATTCAGAGTTATATTCTAAACTTGTAGGAGAAATAATTGTGTAAGATGCTGGCTCACCAACAACAATTTGTGATTGTTCTTTCTGCCAAGGAAAAATTACTGCCGAAATAATAGTAGCAAGTATTAAACTATATAGAATTATAAATTTCTTAGAAAAAAAGGTTGTCATTGACTCAATCTATAGAACTACAATAAATTACGATTCTGATTCTGTGATTTGTTCTTGAGTATCTTTTACTTCTTCTTGCGTTTGTGCTATTTCATCATCAGAAACATCTACTTGTTCAGCTTCAGATAATTCATCAGAAGCAAGTTCATCAAGTTCGTCTTCATAGATTGCATCTAGGTCAACATTTTCAGAAATATTTCCAGATTTGAAATTATTGACCATTTCTTCAACAGTTTGATCAAAATTCTCTATTTGTTCATCTGCAACTATAACTAGTGATTCTTTAACTACATTCTTTGATAATCGAATACTAATCTCATATACTCCACTTTGTCTTATAACTTCCGACATAAGAATCATGCGACGATCTATTGTTGTATTTAAATCCTCTGAAAGTTTTTGAGCAATATCCGCATTATTGACTGATCCATATAATCTACCTTGTTGACCAACAGCAACTTTAAAAACAATGTGTTCATTTATGGAACCTTCAATTCCTGCTGCCCAGTTATCTCTTTCTGTTTGAATTTCAAGTTCTTTAGCTTGAAGCTCTTCAACATTTTTTAAATTTTTGGGTGTTGCAGGAACCGCAAAACCATTTGGAAATAAGAAATTCCTTGCATAACCATTTGCAACATCTTTAATTTCACCCATGGATGCTGAACCTTCAATACTTTCTAAAAATAGTACCTTCATATTAACTCCAAAAAATAAACCTATTCTGATAAATATTCTCTTAATATCGCACTAACTCTTGAACCATCTGCTTGACCATTAATTTTTGGCATCAAATCTTTCATAATTTTACCAAATTCAGCAATATCTTTATTGAGTCCAGAATCAAACATTTCTTCAATAATTGATCTAACAGCCTCATCAGATAACTCTTCGGGAAGAAATTGCTCTATAACTTTAAGTTCATTCTTCTCTTTGTCTGCAAGATCGCTTCTTTTCGCCTTTTCAAACTCAACAATTGCCTCACGTCTTTTTTTAGATTCTTTTTTAAAAACTGATATAATCTCATCTTCAGAAGGTTCATGTCCGAGTGAAATTTTTGCATTATTCACTTCTGAAATCATCATCCTCAAAGTATCTCGTGATACAGAATCACCAGATTTCATAGCTTGTTTTAAATCATCTTTGACTTGCTCTAAAATTGACAAAAAGACCTCCCACTACTTCCTGTAGTCAAAATCAGTTTTTCTATTCATTTTTCTGATTTTTCTTATTCTCTGGGCTTCTTTTTTCTTTCTCTTTTCAGAGGGTTTTTCATAATATTCATTTTGCCTAGACTCGGTCAAAATGCCATCTGATTGAACTTTGCGATTAAATCTTTTTAAAGCAGAATCTAAAGACTCTGAATCATTAACTCTAATTTCTACCAACGAAATCACCAACTTCCTTATAAGCAGTCATTAAAGGTTATTCGAGATTGTTACATAGATCAAGTAGAAAAACGTAGTTCTATGTAGAATAGGCAATTTGACCTTCAATCATTGTTGTAATCACATTAGATTTGGAAGGAGACATTAAGGGGTCATTGTTTAGAAAAATTAAATCAGCAATAAACCCTTCTTTAATGTGACCTTTTTTTTCTATATGATTTACTTTTGCAGCAGCATATGTCCATGCCTTTATTGCGCTATGTGAAGGTACTCTCTGATATATGTTCATATTTGTTGGACGCTCGATTGATGCATAAGCTATAGATTTTAAAGGACTAGAGCTAGAAACAGGAGAATCCGATGAAAATACCAATTGCCCACCTAAATCAAGAAAGCTTTTCCAAGGATGAAATTTTTTTAATAATTGATTATCAATTGTTTTTTGGTATTTTTGATTAGCTTCGTAAAGTAATGATGGTTGAGCTACTACAGAAATATTATGTTTCAATATTTTTTGCATTTGATCCTTAGTTAAAATTGGAGCATGTTCAAAACGTTCAATATTTGAATCTTGACTAGTCTTAATAAAATCTAGAATAAAATTGACTGAATTTTCTGTAGTGAGATGAATTGCAATTTTTCTATTTTCTTTTCGGCAATTATCAATAATGATTTGAAAATTTGCAAAATCTTCATCAATAAGTGAATCAAATTCATTAAAAACAATTTTAGTATGTCCACGCGTAATTTTTCCATCTAACTCACTAGACGGAAATCTATAATTGTTCAATGATTGAACAGACTCCATCACAACTATCGATGGCAAATAAGGGTTGATTGTTAGAACTTTTTTAAATAACTCCCAATCCTTTAACTCCGCATCATAGTTTGCATTTACAAGTGTAGTAATGCCCATAGACAATTGAGAAGTAAGCCATTTATTCATCAATCTATCCATATCTTTCAGGGAGCGATCCAATAAATGTTTGTCGATATACTCATTTAATCCAATAATATAACCATCTAACTTGCCTGATTGAATGTTACGACTTAAATATGAGCCTTTAGGCTCATTGAAAGATTCACTGAGTTGACATTTTTTTAATGCAAGTGAATTTAGAATGCTTGCATGCCCAGTTCTATGTATTATTTGAATAGGATGATTCTGAGTAATTTTATCTAGCTCTTCTCTAGTGGGGTACTCATTATCATCTATCATGTCTTCATCAAAACCAACTGCAACAAGCAGTTCGCCAACTTTTTTATTTTTTAATGCTAATTGAATTTTAGAAAAAAGTTCATGCTTGTTGTTTACACCAGATGCAAAACTTACATCGAGATTATTTGCATATTTTACTGAAGCAAAACAATGTGTATGAGAATCAATGAACCCTGGCATAATATATTCATCAGAATGATCAATTACTTGAAAGGGTGTGTTAATCAATCGTTTCGCATCTTGGACTGAACCTACAAAAATAATTTCACGGTCACGACATATAATGCCCATGAGGTTATTTATTGATTTTGGATAGCTATTATCTGAAAAATTAAAAGTACCAGGAACACCTTTTGCTATAATCAAGAGTTCCCTTGAATCCAGATGAGACATTTTTCAATTAAGAGAAATTTATTAATCTGCTGAAGGAAGAACCTTTGGTTGAAGTTCTTCCATCGGCCGACCATCAGCATTAAGGTCGCAGTCACCTGGCTTAATGCATAAAACCTCTACCTCACTTGTTTCATCTTTATATCTTTTACCTAATTGTACAACCATTTTTTTTCCTTTTACATTTGCTCAAGCGGATGATCTCCGCATTGTAAAGTAACATCATCAGAGCCTCTTGTAACAATAAACTCTGCTTCACACTCATTGCACTTATAACGCTTTCCTGTCTCAGCAGCCATTTTAACCCTTTCACTTTCTATAAAAATAGTTTAATAAATTGAACGCCAAAAAAAAAGTATAACTAATTGAAAATCAATTAATTTGGTTCAGATTTAATAAAGTCAACTAAATGCCACATTTCTTCATCAGTTAAGCCCTGCGCACGCCATGAAGGCATAACAGTGCCTGCACGTCCATTAACAAGGGTTTCAAAATAAAATTCATCATCCTTGGTTAGATAGCTTGGTAAAAGAGGCAAGCTTCCTACTGATTCAATTCCTTCACGATTAAGACCATGGCAAACAGCACATGCTGCAGCATAAAATTGATCAACAGGTAGACCTTTTACAGTTGGTCCTGCATCTACTGCCACATCTTCCTTAGATTCATCGGCCACAGGAACATCTGAGCTATCGATAAGATCTAATCTTGGATCAGGTCTTGTGCGATATTTTAAGGCCTGTACTGCATTATATTGTCCACAATTTTCAGTTGTAATTGCCAAACCAGATGGATCAGTTAATAGCACCTCATCAGGATTTGTATTATTTTCTTCATCGTGTTTTTCAATCTCTTCAGCAACTAAGTCCCATCTTCCAGTCGTAAGCAAAGTAACGAGTTGATCAATTTGAGTTTCAGAAAGTGTACCGCCATATTTTTCAGACCATGCAGGCATATAAGTTCCTGCTCGCCCACACAAAAGTGTGTTTTTAACAAAAGCTTTAATGTCCTGATAACCAGGGACATCGCCTGAGCCAAATTTAGAAGTTGGCTTAGCGCCATATTCATTATCTTTTTCTAAAATTAAGAATGCTGGAGTATTAAGTTTTGCACCTACAGCTCCTTCTTCTGAACCAAGACCTTGATGGCCATGACAAGAACGACATTGATTTACATAAATTTTAGCACCACGCCATGCATTTCTGTCAGTCAAATGATGTGCTTCCTTCTTTTGTCTAGAGGATTCCCCAATAGTGTACCCAAAGCAAGTACCTACGATTGCTAGCAATAAAATGATAATTATTGTGACTTGTTTAGTAGTATTCATTTACAAAAATCCACTTTCCTTTCAGAAAAAACTATGAGGCCTCTAATTCATCAACTTTTTTTGCACGTTCAATTTGTGAAGAATTATCCTCTGCTCCTGGAGTCACTCTATCTGTGTGTACTGTTAAATTACCTTGTGCATCTACAGTTAATTCAAAAGTGTCCATGGACCTTGGGGCTGGGCCAAAAATTCGATATCCTGCTTTAGTATATGTTGAACCATGGCATGGGCATCGAAACCATCCATCTTCACCATTAAAGTTAAATCCGCCTCTCCATGGAACAGCGCATCCTAAATGGGGACATTTCTGCCATAACGCTAACAAACCTTCTGCGCCAGAACCAGCAGCTTCTCGTGTGTCATTTGGATCAAGATATACTATCCAAGTTTGTGCTGCCTTGAATGCTACAGGTGGACCACCAGGTTTGTAGTCAGCTATATTACCGACTGGATAGGGGCCGGCAAACTTTTCTACACCTCGAGGCCAGAAAAAATCTAAAAAGATTCCTACAAAACCTAAGAGAGTTACCCCTAAGCCTGTCCAAAAAGTTCCTTTTACGAATGTTCTTCTAGTAACTGTAGGTTTGTTTGCATGAGCCTGAGCTGTAGGAATGATAGTCTTTTCTGGTACAGCTGTACTGCGTGAATTTAATGCATCTTTCCAAGCTTCTATGCTCTCGCCCGCAGCTGGAGACGAACCAATTTCTTCACTAACAACAGGTGGACTAACTGTATCAGTATTTTCTGAAGATGCCTCATTAACTGCATGCAAATCTACTGCTGGTTCTTCAGCTTGTGAGTCATTTTTTTCTATATCATTTTCCATATTAATTACCAATAACTATAATAAATTAAATTATCCTATGTGACTGGAGGCTTAACATCCCAAGGCCACATTAATTCCATACCAGCGCCTCTTAATGCTGTACCACTTATCGTTAGCATTAACCAAGTTGCCATAAAAGCAGAGAAAATTAAAATTGCATGATCTCGTTTTGTTTGTGCTATTTTTGCTTTTGCGGCAAAAATAGAGAGTAAAATTGGTAAAACTATCATAGTAGTCATCGGGATAATTTGCTCAACAAAAACTTTAGGAATATCAATAATTAAATTAGAAGGCGGCAAACCAAGCAATTCAGTTTTAAGTATTTTTTCGCCAACAGGTATAGACTTAAGTGCATCCGGCCAAGGAAGTTCAGTTTGCATAGTACGAGTATTTCTTAACCAGTTTAAAAAATTAGGCCATTCAAAAGGGGTAATTTTTTCAAAAAGCCATACATGTTTTGACTCATTAAATAAAATCAATATCAAGGTGCCAAAAAAACCTACTATAGCACCAATTTTAGCATTAATTTTTGCTCTTTCTGAAGCCCACCAAGCTCCTTCACCTTCATGCGTATTGTCTATATAAGGAATTGCCATTAAAGCAATCACTGCAATTGTTGGAACTAAAACACCAGCAATTGCAGGGTGCATATGCAATAAAAGCTCCTGCAAATTTAAAAAATACCACGGAGCCTTTGATGGATTTGGTGTATGCGCAGGATTCGCTCTATCTTGCAATGGGGCATTTATTAAAATTGATAAAATTGTTAGTGTAAACATGAATAACAAAGCAGATATGAATTCAATAAATACTAAATCAGGCCAAACCAATAGCTCTTCTTCGCGTTTTCTGCTTTTTCTATCTTGTACTGCAGCTGAATAAGGTTTTTTAATTGATTCAGAATCAGATACCATAAATAATTCCTAATTTTCTATTTTATTTAATTTTACAAAGGACGAGCAAGCCCACCATCGCGTCTAATTCTCCAAAAATGAACAGCCATAAATACAGTTGTTAAAAGAGGTAGTCCTATAACATGAAGTGTATAGAATCTTATTAATGCATTCGCACCTACTTCATATCCACCAATTAATATAAATCGGTTCGCTTCTCCAAATAATGGAGCAGAGCCAACCATCTGTGTACCAACTGTAATAGCCCAAAATGCTAATTCATCCCATGGTAACAAATAACCAGTAAAAGAAAGAAGTAGAGTCAAAACCAATAAGATAACTCCTACAACCCAATTAAATTCTCTAGGTGGCTTATAAGAACCTGTATAAAAAACTCGCATCATATGCATAAAGACTAATAAAACCATTGCATGTGCCATCCATCGATGTAAATTTCTCATTAAGAAACCAAAGCGAACTTCTGATTGAATAGCCTGCATATCTTCATAAGCACGTTCGACAGAAGGAACATAATAAAACATTAAAAGTACACCTGTTATCGTTAGACCAAGAAACATAAAAAATGACAATCCGCCTAAACAAAAGGTGTGGGTAATTTTCACATGTGTTCGATTTATTCTAGTGGGATGCAAATGTAAAAATACATTTGTTGCCACCATTAACATTTGGTTTCTTGGCGTATTTGGATATCCAGAACGAATAATCGATTTCATAACACGACCATTCATAATATAGTCATAAATTCTTTCTTCAAGTGGTTTTTTGGATGGTCGTTCTACAGTCATTTTTTCCAAACTTCTTTAAGTTACTATTATTCAAGCAATCCTATAGTAATAGATCCAATTGTTAAATTCAGCAAAGGATAGGTAAATTTTATTTTAAGAATTTAAATTTTCCACCAATTACCAAGCAACACTAAAGCACCTATTGAACCAAAAATAGTAACAAGTACTCCTACTAGTTCTAGTGTCTCTCCAACTTCACCTAACATATTGTTAACCTTTTCATTTCTGATTAATGTTAATAAAGTAACAGAATATAATCAATAATCTTACTTAGATTATATTTCAGATATTTTATTAATAGAATAGAAAGAATTTAATTTCGCTATTTTCTTTATTAAGTAAAATATCTTATTTAATTGCCATAAAGAACTTTCTTTGAAATCAAAATTGTAACTAGATTCATGAACTTGCATACCTTTATTATCAGCTGCCAAAACTAATTCTAAGTCAAAAAGTGAATTGTAATGAAGTAAGTCAGAAAAATTTGATTGCACAAAATGATTGCTCATTGCTTTAATTTCATATTTGAGATTAAGGAATTTGTATGAATAAAATATTTTACAAAATTTCATTAAAAATAAATTCATCATACGGTTTTTGGTCTGCTGAGTAAAAATTGTGGATTGATACGATCTTGATGCTAAAGAAATTTCACACATACCAATAGAAATAGGCTTAATCACTTCGAAAATTGTTTCTATTGAATTTATGTGTTCAATGTCTATAGAGATATAAATATCAGATTTTAGATTCAAAAAAATATTTTTTATCACAAAACCATAATGATCAGTATAAACCTGGTAAGAATAAATTAAATCCTGATAACCTTTAGAGCGAAATTCTTGTATTTCTTTTAAGGCTTGCTGATTTTTATAAATCGCAAAAATAATTTGCCATTTATAAATTTTATTATCTTTGTAAGTAAGATAAATTTTATTTAATAATTCTTGTGTTATCTGAGTAGTATCCTCAACTTGAATTACTACAACAACCTCTTTCACTTAATCTCCAAAAAACCATCACTAATGTCTAAAATGACGAACACCAGTATGATATAAACTCATATTATATTTTTGAACAGCTTGGATTGTTTCTTCATCTCGAATTGAACCACCGGGTTGTGCAATTGCTTTAATACCAGCTATACCTGCAAGTTCAACAGAATCTGGAAAAGGGAAAAAAGCGTCTGAAGCCAATACACTATTTTTAACATTATCTTTTGCTTGTGCGATAGCTAGCTTTGCACTCTCAACTCTATTTGGCTGACCAGCACCCATACCAACCAAAATTCCATTTTTTACAATAGTGATTGCATTTGATTTAATATGTTTAACAACCTTCCAAGCAATTTTTAAATCGTCTAATTGACTTGAATTTATGTCTTCGCCAGAAATTAAATTGAAGTCTTCTTGGGCATAATCAATTGTTTGTGACAAAAAGCCACCATGAACACTAATGTAATCATTAATTGATGACTTCCAGTCGTACTTTTGCATAGTTAAAATTCTGAGATCTTTTGATTTTTTTCTTAGATGTTCTAAGCCATCAGAAGTTATTTCTGGGGCAATTATTATTTCAAAAAACATTTTACTTCCATTGATTGGACTAGTTTTTTCCCTTATAGTTTCAGCAAACTCTTTATCAATTTTCCTATTTACAGCAACAATCCCTCCAAATGCTGAAACAGCATCACCATTCTCTAATGCTGAATTATATAAATCACTAATCGATTCTGAACCCGCAGCAAAACAACATGCATTGGTGTGTTTAATGATTGCTAGAGCAGGTTGATCAAAATCACAAACCAATTTAAAGGCAGCATCAGCATCTAAAATATTTACATATGACATAGCTTTCCCATGAAGTTGAAGCGGTCCTAAATTATCATTAATAATTTTATCCACTGAATTAATCTTGTATAATGCACCAGCTTGATGGGGGTTTTCACCATATCTCAATTCCTGTACTTTATTTAATGAAATAACCTTTTGATCTGGAAATGCATTTTCTTTATTTTCAAAAAATTCAGCTACTAATGAGTCATACTGAGCAGTATGCAAGAAAGTTGTTTGGGCGAGCTTTTTCTTAAAATCAAAAGGGATTTTTTCTATTTGATTATCAGATTTTTTTAATTCATCAATAACTTGACCATAAAATTTAGGGTTTGAGACCGATAAAACAAACTGAAAATTTTTTGCAGATGCCCTTAACATAGTTGGGCCACCAATATCAATCTGTTCTACTGCTGTATCAATTTCAACATCTTTTTCTGAGATAACAGTTTCTTGAAATGGATACAAATTGCATATCACAATATCAATGGATTCATAGCCAGCAGAATTCATTTCATCAGCATCCTGTGCATTATTGCGCCTATTCAAAATGCCTGAATGGATTTTTGGATGCAAGGTCTTAACTCTGCCTCCCAACAATTCCGTATGACCAGTAAAATCAGACACTGAAGAAACGGGAATTTCAAATTCTTGTAACTTTTTGAAAGTACCTCCCGTTGCTAGCAATTCATATCCTAAAGCATGTAATTCCTTTCCTATATAATCTAAATCAGTCTTATCATATACAGCAATAAGTGCTTTCATTATAGATATTCACTTTCTACATACACTAAACTATCCTCATTTTCATTCTTAATTATATGACCCAATGGTAAAAGGTCTGTGAGTTCATTTTGATAATCAGTATAAAGATCTTTATTTATAACTAAGATTAAACCAATTCCCATATTAAATATTTTGAACATTTCTTGAAAAGATAAATTGCCTTGTTCTTTGATCACCTCATATAAGGCTGGTATTTTATACTCTTTTAAATCGACAACTGCTGTAAAATCCTTAGGAATAATTCTTTCTAAATTTAATGCTATGCCTCCACCAGTTATATGAGCAATTCCCTTAACAAAATCATTATCTATTGCAATATACTTGTCTAGTAGATCCTTGTATGACAAGTGAGGCTTCATAAGAGCTTCGCCTAAATTGGTATTAAGTTTTTTTTCATTCACATTGAGTATTTTAGAATCATTTTCTACTGAACCATCTAAATTCCAAATTTTTCGTATTATAGAGAAGCCATTAGTTTGTAATCCATTAGAAGGTACACCAAACAACATATCTCCTTCAACAATTGCAGTCCCATCAATCATGTTTTCTTTCTCAACAGCACCAACAAGAAAACCCACAATATCGAAAGCATTTTGAAGATAAAGATCTGGTAAGTCTGCAGTTTCACCTCCAACTAAAGCAACATTATTTTCAAAACAAGCTTTAGCCATACCTTCAACTAATTCTATTCTGTCAGCTTGTGATAAATTTGGACCTGCTCCAATATAGTCTAAAAAAAATAGAGGATTTGCTCCTGCACACATAACATCATTGACGCAATGATTCACTAAATCTTCTCCAATCATTTTAAGCTTATTAGTAGATTTTGCTAATAACAATTTAGTGCCAACACCATCAGTTGAAGAAATTAGTACTGGCTCTTTAAAGTTAGTTAAACTGAATGCTCCACCAAATGGACCAATGTCTGCTAAAACATTTGTATTAGAAGTTGATTTTGCTAAATTAGCAAAAGCTTTTAATGTTTCGTTTGCTCCATCTATGTCTACCCCAGCAAGTTCATAGCTATCTTTCTTATTTTCTGTCATTCAATTTAACCAATCTATTACAATTAAAATTTCATTCCGTGTCTGTCAGTTGTCTGTGTTTCCATTTGCATCTTATTGAATTGCAATGGAACTGAGGTTGGATAACAGCCTGTAAAACATGCTGTGCAAAGAGAATCTTGACTTTGTTGAGTAGCTTTTATGGTATTTTCTATGGAAAGGTATCCTAGAGAATCTGCACCTATATGATTTTCTATTTCCTGTACAGACTTAAAATTTGCTATAAGTTCGGATTTGCTTGCCATGTCAACACCATAAAAACATGGGTGTTGAATAGGGGGAGAGGTAATACGCATATGTACTTCTTTAGCTCCTGCATTTCTTAACATATTTATAACTCTAGGAGTAGTAGTGCCACGAACTATTGAATCATCCACAACCACTATTTTTTTACCATCAATCATTGCTTTCATTGGATTAAATTTTAATTGCACATTGCGTTCTCGTAAAGATTGTTCTGGTTGAATAAAAGTTCTTCCAACATATCTATTTTTCATTAATCCTTCACCATATGGTATACCGGACTCTTCTGAATACCCTATTGCAGCTGCAATGGCTGAATCTGGAACTCCTATAACTAAATCAGCATTAACAGGATATTCTTTTGCAAGTAATCTTCCCATCATCTGTCTAACTGGATGGACTAATTGATTATTTAGCATAGAATCTGGTCGAGAAAAATATATATATTCTAACAAACAAAAAGCGTTTTCTTTTGGTTCAATTCCCTGATAAGAATCTAAGCCTGATTTATCTATGCGTACAATCTCACCTGGATTTACATCTCTTATATACTCTGCTCCAATATGATCTAGAGCGCAGGTTTCTGAAGCTATAAACCAGCCATCATTTAATTTACCGATGGATAACGGCCTTATTCCATGAGAATCACGAACAGCGTAAATTGCATCTTTAACTAATATAGTTAGAGAATAAGCTCCTTCAACTTTACGCATCATGGACTCGATCTTTTCTTCCCAGGTGTTTCCAGTGCCATTAACAATTAACTGAGTTAAAACTTCTGTATCACTTGAAGTTTTAAAGGATACGTCTTGTTTTTCAAGTTCATAACGTATTGTATCAGCATTTACAATATTACCATTATGAGCTACAGCAATAGTGCCCATGTCTGATTCAACAATTAGTGGCTGAGCATTTATAGAGCTACTTGCACCAGTAGTAGAATATCTTGTATGTCCGATAGCAAAGTTGCCCTTCAAAGAATTGATGATTTCTTCATTAAAGACTTGGGCAACAAGCCCCATATCAGCATGTACATGAATTTTATCTGAAGAAAACGATGCGATGCCAGCACATTCTTGACCACGATGTTGTAATGCGTATAAGCTAAAAAAGGTTAAACGAGAAACTTCCTCGTTCGGAACAAAAATTCCTACAACACCACATTTTTCCCTTAAATTAGGAATCACTAGTCATCTTTCGGATTAACAAAAATTATTGTTTTAATACTCCAACACCAAGGTACTAAATCTATGCATTATTCTCAATCAAATAAAAATTAAATATAGTTAACTTTTTTCAGATACCACTGGGCAATCAATAGCACGAGCAATTTCTTCAGCAATTTCATGTATTTGGATACTAAATTTTTTAAGTTGTGCTATTTGAATGAATTCTGAAATAATATTCCTCTTTTTGTTCGTATGATCAACAATATTTATTTCAATGAGAACAAAATTATAGCGATTATATTTTTGATCTGAATCAATAAGAACCTCTATATTTTTAATTTTATTAAAATTCAAGACTTTTTCAGTACCAATACCTAGTCCAAAAAGACCTTGCTGCCATATTACTTTTTTAATATTACAGTTAATTATGGCTTTGGTGCCCCAAATAGAATAAATCATTCCTAAAACAGCCAGGCCACCAAACAATAACAATAAGCAAAAGATAACTGTCAAAAAAAAGAAATGTAGATTACTACTGAATTGAACAAGAACCCAAAAGAAAAATGCTGCAAAAGTTGATTGCAAAAGAGCCATGAATAATGATTTTTTCTCTGGCTTAATAATTATCAAATTATTGTCATTAATTATTCTGGAATTCTTTAGTGAATACAATTTATTTATCCCTAGATTATTATGTTATATTAGGCTTTTAATATTAATCAAAGGATAAATGGTTATGTTAGAAGAAGCAAACAATTTTTTGGCTTGTCCAAAATGTAAGTCATCTTTAACTATGATGTCAAATGAAAAAAAAGGTAATGAAATCATTACAGGATCCTTACAATGTCAAAATGCCTCATGTAAAAAAATATTTGAAATAGAAAATGGAATACCTAATTTTTTAATTTAAGTTTTAATAATTAATTTATTTATTTTTTTGACATTTTTTTTCTCTAATAAAGAAAGTTTTTTATAAAGCTCAATCACTGTGATTTTCTCAACAGGGTGCACATAATCTGGTGCAATTTCGGAAAGAGGCTTTAATACAAAAGCGCGCAAAGATAAGCGTGGGTGAGGTATAGTTAAATTTTTCTCATTAATAATTTTATTATCAAAAAATAGTATATCTATATCAATTTCTCGAGGTGTATTTTGTTCTTTTTCTAGATTTCTTCCAATTTTTTTTTCTATTCTTTTAATTTCATTTAATAAATCAGTTGGAGTAAATGAAGTAGTTGCTCGACATGCAATATTAAAATAATTTGGATAATCTTCTTCAGTTGGATCTTCTGACCAATGTTTGGTTTCATAAATAGAAGACATACCTATTAATTCCTGATTATTAGAATTTCGATGATTAATAAGAATATTAGATTCAGTTAAATTGACAATGGCATTAGACAAATTTGAAATTTTATCACCTAAATTAGAACCAAGTGATAAATATACTTCGTGCATTAAATCTTTTTTCATACAAATTTAACACTGATTTCTTCAACAGATGGTCCTGAGTTAATTCTATAAAATCTAACATCCGGAGTATCATTGGCTAATGATACAAGCACATAGTAAACACCTTCAAACATTGGCTCAGAATCAAAAGAACCTGGAGGGAAAAAAGCCATTCTGATATCAGTTGGTGAAGGCTTTGCTGCTGTAGCAACATGAGAATGATAAATAGCGAAGAGATCTTCACCATTCTCTTCTCTTATTTTTTCTAAATTTAACTGTTGTAGTCCATCCATTTCATATCGATAAGGACTATTAGCTGAATTAGTTACTTTATGGATGCTTGAAGGTTGACCATTTTTAGAATGAATAATTCCACATGCTTCATTAGGCACATCTTGCTTAGCATGCTCAATTATAAAATTTTTATAATCGACAGATATTTCTATGTTCAAACTAATTTCCAAACATTACCACCACAAAACATCTTTGACGTTCTCTTTGATTTCAGAATAATCTTTAGTCCATAATTGCGTCGAAAGATATTTCCAACCACCATCTGCAAGAATCAAAACTATATTTCCAGAATCTATTCTTTCAGCAAGCATAGCAGCAGCCCTAACAACAGCTCCACAAGAAATTCCTGAAAATATTCCAAATTCATTCATTAACTTCTTAGTTGTTGCAAAAGATGTTTCTGAATCTACAACAATTTGACCATCTAACACACTAGAATCAAAAATTGGAGGCACATAACCCTCTTCTAAGCTTCTAAGACCTTGAACTAGATCATCTGGATGTGGTGCAGCAGCAATAATTTTAATTTCATTATTTTGCTCTTTAAAAAATCTTCCACACCCCGTCAAAGTGCCTCCTGTACCTAATCCAGATACAAAATGAGTTATCTCTGGTACTTGATTAATAATTTCTGGAGCAGTTGTTTCATAATGTGCCAAAGGATTTGCTTCATTCTCATACTGGCAAGGATAAAACCAATCAGGATTATCTTTCATAAGTTCTTTAGATAGAGCAACAGCGCCATTGCTTCCTAGCTTGCCTGGAGAATAAATAATTTCTGCACCATATGACAGCAGTAAATCAAACCTCTCTTGACTAACAGATTCTGGTATAACAACTTTTAAGTTGTATCCGCGCATTCGAGCTTGTAAGGCAAGAGCAATTCCTGTATTACCAGATGTCGGCTCAAGAATAGTTTGACCAGGTTTAATAGTGCCATTTTTTTCTGCTGTGTCTATCATGTATTTTGCAATACGATCTTTAATTGAGCCTGTAGGATTCAAGCCCTCAAGTTTTGCATAAATATTAACATCCTTTTTATTGACTAATTTACTAATGTCTACAAGAGGAGTGTCTCCGATAAGGGCATCTAGTGAACTTGCTACCTTCATAATTAACTATTAACCTCCGGCTAATGCTGGCAAAAAGGATACGACATCACCAGTATTAATTGTTGTTTTTAAGCCAGCTAAAAATCTTATATCTTCATCATTAACGTAGATATTTAAAAACTGATGAACTTCATCAGATTCTGTTAGAATTTGAGATTGAAAACCCGGATATTTGTTTTCAATATTGATAATTAAATTATAAATATCATTTCCATCAGCAGTAAATTCTTTTTGATTGCCTGTAAGCTTTTGGATAACTGCAGCCATTTTTACTGTTACTGTCATTGATTCTCCTTAATTTAAATACTTATACTATTCTTTCTTTAAATACAATCTAGTTAAATTAATTTATGACTGAGCATCTGGCGCAGTAACTGGTGGCGTACCACAGAATTGATCATAATCAATTAATTCATTGATCGTAGGATTGTCTCCACAAAGAGGACACTGTGGATCCCTTTTAATTTTCATCATTCTAAACTCCATATTTAAAGAGTCAATTAAAATTAATCTACCTATCAAATTCTCACCTATGCCCAAGATTTCTTTAAAAACTTCAGTAGCTTGTACGGATCCCACCAAACCAGTCATCGCCCCCAATACGCCAGCTTCTGCACAGGATGGGACCAAGCCAGGTGGTGGAGGTGCAGGATAAAGACATCTATAACAACCGCTTCCAGGTTTATATACTGTTGCTTGACCATCAAACAACAACACAGAACCATCTATCACTGTTTTATTTGATAAATAGGCAGAATCACAAACTAAGTATCTTGTTGCAAAATTATCAGCACCATTAACAACTATGTCAAAATCCTCCAATATTCTAAATGCATTATCAGAAACTAAAGGCTCCTCAAATGTTCTTACCTTGATATTTGGATTATAAGAGAGTAAGGATTCTTTAGCAGATTCGATTTTTGGTTTACCCACATCTTCAGTTCTATGTAGTATTTGACGTTGCAAATTAGATAAATCAACAACATCGAAATCTACAACTCCAATTGTTCCAACACCGCCTAAAGCTAGATATGTTGCTACAGGTGAACCTAAGCCACCAGCACCAACAATTAACACCTTTGCATCTTTTAGCTTCCTTTGACCAATTGGACCAACTTGATCCATGATCATATGTCTGGAATATCGCATCACTTCATCAGGTGTGAAAGATGCGTTATTATCAGAAGTTTCTACTTTACTCATAATTTACCTCCGCTCAAAGCAGGAATAATGGCAACTTGGTCGCCATCTTCCAAATTAGTTTTTAAACCTTCTAATGAATCAATTTCTTGATTATTAACATATACATTAATGTGTTCAGGCAAATTGCCATTTGTATCAAAAAGCAGTTGTTCCATTTGTTGGTAACTTTTTACAACTTCATTCAAAGCATCTAACACATTTGTCTTTTGGACAATAATATTAGATTGACCATTTGTAAATTTAACAAAAGGTGTAGGAATATATACATTGATTGCCATTTTATTCTCCTGTTGATAGATATCGTTCACCAGTATCACATAATATTGTTACAATTTTTTGTTGTTTTTTTTCTGCAAATCCATATTTTAATGCAGCAGCAACATTCGCACCAGATGATATGCCTACAAGAAGGCCAGCTTCTTTTGCTAGTCGATCGGACATTTCTTGGGCTTCATAATCAGATATAGTAATTACTTTTTCATAAATATTTTTGTCTAAAACCGATGGGAAAAATGATGCACCAATTCCTTGAATAGCATGTCTTCCAGGTTTTTTGCCACTCAAAACAGCAGAATTTTTTGGTTCAACTGCAATAACTTTTACCGACAGGTTGTTCTTTTTAAAAAAATTACCAACACCAGTAATTGTACCACCTGTGCCTACGCCACAAATAAAAGCATCTAAGTCAGGCATAGCATTAATAATCTCTGGACCTGTTGTTTGTTCATGAATATCGGGATTGGCATGATTATTAAATTGCTGCAACATAAAATATTTTTTTTCTTTACTAAGTTGCTCGGCCTTATATACTGCGCCTGTCATTCCTTCGATAGCAGGAGTTAATATAATTTCTGCGTTAAATTTTTCCAAAATTTTTCTTCTTTCTATACTCATGTCATCAGGCATCGTTAATATTAATTTGTAGCCTTTAACGCAACAGATCATTGCAAGGCCAATTCCAGTATTTCCAGCTGTAGGTTCTATAATGACATCACCTTTTTTAATTTTTCCTTTTTTTTCTGCATCATCAATCATAGATAGTGCTATTCGATCCTTTATAGAACCTCCAGGATTAAACACTTCAAATTTACCAATCACTTCAAATTGATTTTTGGTAAATGATATAGGCAATCTAACTGCAGGTGTATTGCCTATTAACTCTGTAATATTATCGGCTAATAAACTATTCATGTATGCTTCCTTTATATTGAATAATTTGGAACATCACTTAATCTATCTTGCTCTTCACGATCTAATAAATCAGATAAATATACCGCGCTTAATTTATCTGCAATTAAATCATCCAATTCTTCCCATACCCATTTATGACAACAACTATCATCCGGCTCCAAAGATGCAACTTCTCCTTCAATATTATTAATCACATCTAAGAGATTTATCTGATTTGGGCTTTTAGCTAATAAATGTCCTCCTTTTGGACCACGAAAGCTATTAATAAACCCTGAACGTCTTAAATCAGAAAGAATATGATCTAGAAAAGGTCCAGGGATATCCCTGGTTGCAGCAATTTGTTTTTTTTGTATAGGTATATTATCCGTATTTGAGCCTAATTCCATTAAAGCTCTTATAGCATAATCACACTTTAAACTTATAAGCATCTTTCAATCTGACATATTGATGACTAACTTAGTCAAGTTTATCATAAATAGTATATAAGGCAATAAAATATTTATAAACTTGTTAATTCTATGAATAAATAATTTTTTAAATTAATTCTAATTTTTTATAATCAATAGGGGGGTAAAAAGTTTGATTGTTGTATTTTATAACCGGAACAAAATCATTATATTGATTAATTAATTCTTGACTTAAGTCAATATCAATAATTTCAACTTCGATCATATTTTTCTTTGTTTTAAAGAAAGATATGGCTTCTTCACAAAGATGACAATCCTTGCGTACATATATACTTACCTTCATATGCCTAGTCTTTTTAACAATAATTTAATTTTATTATGTTTTCTAAAAAGATAGAGAAAACTAACCATAGTCCACAAAATAACAATTGTAGTAATGCTTACTAATTGTGGTATACGTAATTCAGTATCTAGAAAAAAATTCGAATCAACGCGATAATATGTTACAAAAAATCGCATAATGGAATAAAGGGAAAGATAACTTAAAAAATAAATTCCATTGAATAGGTCTCTTTTTACCTTAAATAAAATAGCAAACAATAACAATAAAATTGCAAGATCACCAATTAGTTCATAAGTAGTGGCAGGATGATGTGACCCTACTGCTAATGAGTGTAGAAAAGCTGGTGAATCTTCATCTGTATATATAACCCCCCATGCCACTTCAGTCGCAGCGCCTAAATGTTCTCCATTTATTAAATCTCCAATTCGACCAATTGCTTGCCCTAATAACAATCCAAAAGCTGCTAAATCTAATCCTTTCAATAAGGGGTACTTTTTAAAAAATGCAAATAAAAAGCCTCCTAATAAGCCACCAATGATCCCTCCCCAAACTGAAATTCCCCCATTTTGTAAAGCAATAATTTTTTCAGGATTCTCAGAAAAGAAAGACCAGTATTCAAAAACAAAGAGCATGCGTGCCCCTAAAATACCTGCAGGAATGGCAAAAAGAGCTGTATTGTACACCATATCTTCGTCATAAGTAAATTTTTCTTTGATACGCAAACAAAGAAAAACAGCTAAAAGCATTCCTAATGACATAAATATTCCGTGCCATGTGAATATAAAATTGCCAAGCTGGAATAATACAGGATCAAATGGGATGTTTATTACTAAATTAAAATTCAACATAATTTATTCCTGATCAAAAATAGACAAATAATATTCATGTATTTTATCCAATTGAATATCTGAACCTAAATAATCCTTACCTTGCCTTATTTCTAAGTGTAAATGATTTTCTGTCCCTGGCGCAGTAATAGATTCCGGAGTTCCGGAATCTCCCACAAAACCAATTAGTTGCCCTCTCATAACTTTAGAGCCTAGCTTAACATCTTCAGCGATGCCAGACAAATGAGCATATCGACTTACAACACCATATTTATGCTCAACCCAAATTTGCCTGCCACGATAAATGTCGAGCTTTTGTTCTGAAGTATATTTTGTTATATTCGGATCTTCAACTAATTCAACTAAAGCATTAGGTGGATCAATATAATCAATATCTGCCCTAAACACAATCCCTTCATCAACAGCAAAAACTTTTGTACCAAAATCTATTTTAGTACAAGAAAATCCATCATAAAAATCTACTCCCTCATGAATACCATTTCTATAAGTTCTAGGCGCGCCTGGCAATAATTCAGATCGCTTAGTTATACATGCATCTTTTATTGGAATTAAAAAATTGTTTGGATAAAGTTCTTGATTTCTTTTTTCATCATTTTGGATTGATTTTTTCGTTGTATTAACAATAGATTCAACAGGCTTTTGTTCATATTCAACAGAGATCATAACTGAGTTATCGCTATCAAAAAAATTACACCCAGCCTGTACTGTTAGAATCAATAATACAAAGAATAGTTTTAATTTACTCATACTTGATCTCAAATTTACATTAATATTTTCTTGGCATACAAGAAAGCATCTGACGATGCTGGTTCCTGAATCATATCAACTTTACCCAAATCAACTGAGTAATTTCTTAATGCTTTTTTTAATAAAAATAATGTTAATTGTTCATTTCTTGGAAGAATAGGTCCATGTAGATATGTTCCTATGGCATTTTTATAGATTGTCCCCTCAGTCATATCAGTACCATTATTTCCAAAACCATGCTCTATAAATCCTAATGGTCGAGCCGTTTGTCCTAAATATGTTCTTGCAGAATGGTTTTCAAAACCAACAATGATTCCTATTTCACTATCTGTTCTTAATAAAACATCTCCTGTCAATCTATTTTCCAAGCCACTAGATGCAATAGAAACACAGTCAAAAACTCCTAAACCATTTAATGTTAATTTATTCGAAACCATATAAGATTTACCAAAAAGTTGATAACCACCACAAACAGCTAATGCGGGTACATTGTCTTCAATAAGCGCTGTGATTCTATCTGCATGTTTCAAAAGATCCTCGGCAACTTTTATCTGTTCTCTATCTTGACCACCACCAATAATAATTAGATCACATAAGTCTGGAAATGGATCTCCTAAGGAAACATGTCGGACATTAATCTCAAAATTAATTTTCTTCGCATAATGCTCTAGAGTAAGTATGTTACCCCTATCAGCATATAAATTTAATAAATCAGGATACAGGTGTACAATATTCAATTTATTCATTAGTAAGTTTATGCCAAAATGGCTTACTCCCAGAAATCTTTGCAATATATTTTCTATAGTCCATCATAGCTGAATAAGTTAGCAAAAGATAGATATTAGAACCTTGCTCAGATTTACTAATTATTGAAGATAAAGACTTCTTTATATTTTCTTGTATATCAAAATTATTCACTCCTGCAATTGTAAATCTTAATGCAAGATCATGGCGTCTTTCACCAGATACAACAAGATTGCCAATATTTAAAGCTAAGGATTCAAAGTCTGCATCATAAATCCATGAAACATCCTTACCGTCTTCAATTCTGCTATTTAATGCAAATAATAAATTAATTTTTTGGTGCTGTTCGTGTATTAAAGAGTCAATCACCTGATTTAATCCTGCTGGATTCTTTACAAGAAATAAGTTGATTTTTCGATCATTAATATCGAAAATTTCTTGCCTTCCAAATATTTGATGATTTGCATCGAATGCTTGGCTTATTTGTTCTGTATCAAGTCCTAGTTTAATGAGTGCAGCAAATGCAGCAACTGTATTATAGACAGAAAATAAACCGAGAGAAGAAGCTACAAAAAATCTACTGTCTTTATTTGAAATTAAATTAAATTTAATTCCGTTGTTAGATAAACTAATATTGGTTGCGAGTACATCTGGTGTTTTTCTTTTATTTTCACAAACACTGCATTGCCATTTACCTATATGATCGTAATACCTAACACTATGAATAATTTTATTACCACAATAACAATAACTGACTTCAGTGATTCGATTTTCTTTCTTTTCTGATAATAGCTGGTCATCAATTCCAAAATGTAAAACTTCGCCCTGAAAACTATCTGCAATATCGGATAATAAAAAATCATCTGCGTTAACAATTAGCTTTGAATTAATAAACATGTCTTTAGCAAGTGTGTTTATCCATGTGTTACGAATATTTTCTATCTCACCATATCTATCAAGTTGGTCTCTAAATAGATTCAATAAAATAATTGTATCTGGTTTAATTTTTTCTGAGATTTGCGGCAAAACACCTTCATCAATTTCTAAAACCATAACGGAATTTTGACCAATAAATTGTCCAAAATTGTTTAAAGAATCTAAATAAGCACTTATTACTCCTCGTTTTAGATTAGATCCAGAGTAATTACTGATTACAGAAATTTCACTATTTTCAAAAATGTTTACTAATGTGTTTGTTGTTGAAGTCTTTCCATTAGTTCCTGAAATCAATATAATTTTTTTTGAAAAATTCATTGCAATATCATCTAATATTTGAGGATACATTTTTTCAACTAATAGACCAGGGAATGCCGTACCGCCACTCAAATTCAGCAATTGTAGAAATCTTTTAATTTGTTTTGCTAAAAATAAAATGAAGTATTTGATAATCATTGTTTTTTCAATTATGGCAGAGACCATACAACCTGCTTATGGCCTCCATTTATCTTTTCTAAAGAATTTTTTGCTACTAAATATTCTAGATGAGCAATGGTTTCTCCTACTGCTGATCTTTTCATCATTAAATTAAAATTGTCAAAAGATCCTGTATTCCAGGTTATTTGTCTAGCAACATCTATTGCTGTCATCGGTTGATCCTCAAATAAAATTAAGTGTTCTTTTAATCTTTCTTGATGATGAATAAGTAATTCATCAATTCGCTGTTTTAAGTTCTTGAAACCAAATTCGTGTGCTGGCAAAACAATGTTAGTTTTATAATTCTTTATTTTTTCTAAGGAATCGATATATTGAATCAAGGATTCATTATTTTTTCCTTCAAAATCCACTGATACATTGGGTGAGATATGAGGCAAAACATGATCGCCTGTTAGCATTATTTTTTTGTTTTCTTCGTATACACATAAATGTCCTATTGTATGACCAGGAGTGTCAAGAAACTGAAAATCCCATTCTCCAAATATTAAATTATCTAAATCATTAACTAATGTAGGGTTTTTTAATTGAGGCCATTCAACATTTTTCCACTGTAAATCTTGTTTAGAGTTATTGATTTCATCTATGGACATACCATGTTTTTGGAGCCACTGATTTCCTAGCGACTGCCAGTCTCGATTTTGGCGCGTAATTAACCAATTATATTCTTTATTCGACATAATCAAGTTAAAATTTGGATTTACTTCTCGAATCCTATCAAGCATTCCCATGTGATCAGGATGTGAATGTGAAATAATTATATTTTCTATATCAAGAATTTGATATCCAATGTCATGCAAACCATTTTTAAGTTCTTCAAAAGCTGTATCAGTACCGAAACCAGTATCAAATAAGGTTATTTTTCCGGAATGATCTTCAAAAACATAGCAAATTACATAAGGCAAATGTGGCCTCAACATTGAAGTCTTGATTTGGTGCAAACCATTAATTATTTGCATCAATTTTCACCAAAAATATAGAAATGTTTTCAAGAGTTCGTTTAGCTATTCTCTTTTTCTTCATCTGCTTCATTATCTGCATTTACAACATCATCTTTAGCAGTAGACTCTTTTCTAAACTCTCGAATTCCTTTTCCTAGGGCACCACCTAAACTGGAAACTCTACCTGCACCAAAAAGCAATGCTAATATAACAAGAATAATTAATAGTTCTTGCCATCCCAAACTTCCAATCATTTAAATCACCTTTCGCTCATAAACTAATATTTTATTAAGGATCTAATTTTTCTAACATAATATCCATTACACCGCCACACACTTTATCAGCTCCGTCCACTGGTTCAGTTAAATCAACAGATATAAAAGTTGTTTTTCCTAATTCGAATACTTCCATTGCTTTTTGCCAAACCTCTGATTCTCCGCATCCCCCTCCTATTGTGCCTGAAAAAGATCCGTCTTCTCTAATCAACATCTTAGCACCTTCTTTTCTAGGGGTTGAGCCTCTAGTGTGAACAATAGTAGCAACTACGGCTGATTCATTTTTATCAAAACAACTCAACATTTCATCAATAAAATTGTTATCGGTATTTATTTTCATAATCAGATCATACACGAATTAATTCAAAAGAATCATAAAAAAATAAATAATTTAACTTATTCTACAATCCTTCTTGAAGTTTTGAGAGAGGTTCCATCTCCTTGATGAATAAGTTGAATAATTTCCGCTAAAATTGATAAGGCTATCTCCCCTGGACTTTGTCCACCTAAATTCAAACCTACAGGAGTAAAAACTTTATTTAAATTTTTAGGACTAACGCCTCTATTTAATAAGTTATCTATGACAATTTTTGTTCTTCGCTTACTTCCAATCATTCCGATATAACTAGCTTTCTGTTCAACAACAAGCTCTAAAGCTTCTTCATCTAATTTATGACCTCTAGAGACTAAAACTACATAGGATAAATGGTCGATTGTTATTTGATTCAATGAATCAGAAATTTTATTGCTATAAATTTCTTTTGCCATCGGAAAACGTTCCCTATTTGCATATTCCTGCCTGTCATCAACAATTGTAATTTCAAAACCTAAAATTTCAGCTAATTGTGCTAATGCTAATCCTACATGGCCGCCTCCAACAATAATTAATTTTAGTTTTGGATAGAGAATTTCAACTAAAAAAAATATTTTTTTATCGTCTCTTAGATCATCACTAAGATTTTTTTTACGATATTCATTAATAGAGAGTGTTTTTTTGTCTATGGCTAAAATAAAAATTGTTGAAAATGCATGTGTAATCATTTTTTTAAGTACATTTTCTTTTATGAGATCGACCATATCATTGGAAATTTCAATTTTACCAGAAATTTTTCCACTACTGTCTATTAGCAATTTCATGTTGCTACCATTATTTTTTGAGTTCATTAAAGTAACGACAGATACTGCCAAATTTCCTTCTAAAGAAGACTTAACTTGACTATACAGTTTATCTAATTTCAAAAAACATTCTCCTTAATTATTGAACAAAAAGTGAAAAATATCTCCTTCTTGTACAATATAATCTCGACCTTCTTGACGCATTTTTCCAGCATTCTTTGCAGAATGTTCACCGCCTAATTCAACATAATCATTATATGATATAGTTTCTGCTCTTATGAAACCTTTTTCAAAATCTGTATGTATTTTACCTGCTGCTTTAGCAGCATTAGTATTTTGTTTTATTGTCCATGCGCGCACTTCTTTTTTACCTGCAGTAAAAAAAGTTAACAATCCTAATAAATGATATCCAGTCTTAATTACTTGATCTAAGGATGTATTTTCTAGTCCTAGCTCTTTCAAAAATTCATTTTGTTCATCTTTGGACTCAATATTTGATATTTCTGATTCTATACTTGCAGACACTAAAATTACTTCTCTTGCATCGGAACTATCGAACATATTGATTAAATTATTAGTAAATTGATTACCATTTACAACACTACTTTCATCAACATTACAAATATAAAAAGTAGGTTTTAAAGAAAGCAATTTTAATTCATTAACGAAGCTAATAGAATTTGAATCTATTTCTTTTATATTAATTTTTTGATTAGTGTCGATTTGCTCCAAAAGATGATTAATGATCTCTAGTTTAATTTTAATTTCTTTGTCTGTTGATTTAATTTTCTTTAAATATAATTCTTGTTGTTTAAGTAAAAAATCTAAATCAGAGAAAAGAAGTTCAGATTCAATGACTTTCAAATCATCAATAGGATTAAGTTTAGCATTCACATGTGTAATATTTTCATCTTCAAAGCATCTTAAAACATGTGCGATAGCATCAACTTCACGAATGTGACCTAAAAATTTGTTCCCTAGTCCTTCACCTTCATTTGCCCCTTTTACTAAACCAGCAATGTCAACAAACTCCATGTATGTAGGAATAACGGACAAAGTTTCGTTTAAAACGGCCAATTCATTTAATCTAGAATCAGGTACTGCTACTCGTCCAACATTAGGTTCTATCGTTGCAAAAGGATAGTTTGCAGCTAAGGCATTTTGTGATTGTGTCAATGCATTAAAGATTGTTGATTTACCTACATTTGGTAAACCAATTATTCCACATTTAAATCCCATATATCATTCCTTATTCCTGAACCCAAGTCGGCATCTTTACATTGTGAGGTGTATCATAATAAGGTATATATGGCTTTAAATCTAATACCGGTGTCCCAGAGATCAAATCAATTTTATCTACTTCAATAATACCATTGGCTATTTTATCTATTTTACAAACATTAAAGGAAATTGGATTTACCCTTTGACCCCTTAATGCAAAGATACCTTGTTCAGGCAATTCATTGTTTCCACTAGGAAAATTCCTTAATTTGTCTAAAGATTGTTTTGGCATTTTATGCAAAAATCCCAAAACAACTATGTGAGAATATTCTTCTAAACCAATGAGTCCGTCGTATAAAATAGAATCAATTTCTATTGAACTTTTTACTCCCAAAACTGGCATTTCTTGAATGTTTTTTATTGGATTAATAATATGACCTACTGACTTTAAGAGATATTCCTGCTTTTTCTCCTCCATAATAAAAGACCTCCGTACTTTAATAATCTCCTTGAATAGAAAATTTATTTATTTGAGCAGATAACATTATAATGATACAATATAAAAACATTCTAGTTATCTTTATTAAATAGGGAAACATGCCAGCTAAAAAACAAGCAAAGCCAAATCAAGATTATAGTGCTGCAAATATTCAAGTCCTAGAAGGGCTTGAAGCTGTTCGAAAAAGACCGGGCATGTATATTGGCACAACAGATCTACGGGGATTGCATCATTTAATCTACGAAATTGTTGATAATTCTATTGATGAGGCTATGGCCGGTCATTGTGACAAAATTCAAATAGTTATTAATGAAGATTCTTCAGTAACAATAACTGACAATGGTAGGGGTATCCCAGTAGATAAGCACAAAAAAACTGGATTGTCAGGTGTTTAAACCGTACTAACTGTTCTACATGCAGGGGGCAAGTTTGGTGATGGTGGTGGTTATAAAGTTTCAGGAGGCTTACATGGAGTTGGGGCATCTGTAGTAAATGCACTTTCTGAATCTCTAGATGTTATTGTTGCCAATAAACAAAAATTATATAAACAAAGTTATAAGAGAGGTAAGCCTACATCTAAACTTAAATTGGTAAAAGGCGCTAAAACTGAAAAAAGTGGTACGCAAATATCCTTTGCTCCTGATCCTGAAATATTTGAAACAATAGACTATAGTTTTGAAATTTTGGAAGAGCGTTTTCGCGAAATGGCATACTTAACTAAAGGAATATGGATTGATTTTATTGATAGGAGAGATACTGGAAAAGGAGAAAGAAGAAAAGCATTTTTCTTTGATAGCGGGGTTGAAGCATTTGTCAGGCAGTTGAATCGTGGAAGAGCATTAGTTCATCCTGAACCTATTTACTTCCAGCAAGAAAAAGATGACGTATTGATTGAAGTTGCGTTGCAATACAATGGTTCTTTTACAGAAAACATTGCCACTTTTGCAAATTGTATAAAAACTATGGATGGTGGTAGCCATCTGACCGGTTTTAGGACTGCAATTACTAGAGTCTTAAATGATTACGCAAGAAAAAACAAAATACTTAAAGATTCTGAAAGTAATTTAAGTGGCGAAGATGTTAGAGAAGGTTTATCTGCAATAGTAAGTGTAAAATTAGCCAATCCTCAATTTGAAGGTCAAACAAAAACACGCTTGGGAAACCCTGAGGTTAAAGGTGCTGTTGAATCTATAGTTTCAGCACATTTTTCTAGGGCTCTTGAAGAAAATCCACAGATTGCAAAAAAAATATTAGAAAAAGGAATTATGGCTGCCAGAGCTAGAGAGGCTGCAAAAAAAGCCCGCGATTTAGTGCAAAGAAAAGGATTTTTAGAAAACAGTACTCTACCAGGAAAACTTGCTGATTGTTCTGAAAAAGATCCTGATTTGTGTGAAATTTATTTAGTTGAGGGTGATTCAGCCGGTGGCTCAGCAAAAAGTGCAAGAGATAGAAAAGTTCAAGCTATTTTGCCACTTAAAGGAAAAATATTAAATGTTGAAAAAGCACGTCTAGACAAAATGCTTTCACATGAAGAAATAAAAGTGCTAATAACAGCAGTGGGTACAGGTTTTGGTGATGAATACCAATCAGATAATTTAAGGTATGGTAAGGTTATCATCATGACAGACGCTGATGTAGACGGGGCACATATAAGAACCTTGCTTCTAACTTTCTTTTTCAGATTCATGCCCAAACTAATTGAAGAAGGCCATTTGTTTATTGCTCAGCCCCCACTATATAGTATTTCTCAAGGCAAAAAAATGAATTGGTTATTCACTGAACTAGATAGAGAAGAGTATATAAAAGACAATCAAAATGGCAAAACGTTAAGTTTTCAACGATATAAGGGTCTTGGAGAAATGAATCCAGAACAATTATGGGAAACAACAATGGACCCAGAGCATAGAGTGTTGAAAAAAGTCACTATTGAAAACGCACAGATTTCTAGTGACCTTTTTACAATGTTGATGGGTGAAGAAGTAGGACCAAGAAAAAGTTTTATTACAAATCATTCTACTGAAGCCAATTTAGATATTTAATTATTCAAAATTGCTTTTTTTTCTTTTTCTAATTTTAGTATATTTTTTTCCAATTCTATTTTAGTGTTTTCAATAATATCGATTTGAGCTAGATCAATAATATTATTTAATTTTGCATCAAGAAATTCTTTATCATCTTCCCAATAAATCTTGTCGTCTTTAAACCAATAATCTAAATAAAGATCCAAAAAACTAACTGTCATAAAGGGTGTTTGATGAAATTCAATATTCATGCATACATCATATCTAGATGCAAGATGAGATGAATTGCTTGAATCGTAGAATGAATATGAAATATAATTTCTTTTAAGCCAAAAAAATCCATATGTAATTACGCCTTTAGAAAATATATCAGTTGTTTCATTAATATAATATTTGGTTAACAGTATATCATTTTTTAACTGAATGAATTCACATTCATAAGATTTTGATGGTTTATCTAAATATTGTTTAATTTCAATAATTCTTTGATTATTTTGAACTTTTTTCATAATATTTATTACTGAATTTGCATTTCGCAATTGAAAACAGTAAATTATATAGGGTTTGCGAAAAGACTAATAACATAATTATATATTTTATATACAAACCATGGAGTAATAAATGCCAGCAACAGTAATTATCGGCGGACAATGGGGCGATGAAGGAAAAGGTAGAGTTGTAGATTATGCTGCAAAAAATTCTAATATTATAGCTAGATATTCAGCAGGAACAAATGCTGGGCACACAATAGTTAACGATTTAGGAAAGTTTTCCTTGCATTTAATTCCAGCAGGCATTTTTTATAGTGACAAAAAATGTCTTATCACTCACGGTGTTGTAATAGACCCAATGAAGCTATTAGAAGAAATTTCTATGCTTGAAGATCGTAATGTATACATTGGAAACCTAACTATAAGTAATCGCGCTCACTTAATTATGCCCTGGCATCGAGTTGTTGACGAACTTGAAGAAAAAAGAAGAGGGGATAACGCTATTGGAACCACTAAAACTGGGACTAGTCCGGCTTTTATTGATAAAGTAGCACGTAGTGGTATTAGGGTAGCTGATTTAATGGATAAAGAAAAATTTAGAAAAAAAATTCATTCAATCTTAAAAGATAAAAATGATTTAATCACAAAATATTTTGGTGGTGATCCCCTAGATGAAAAGTTAATTTTACAAGAATACGAAGAACACGCAAACGGTTTAATGAAATTTGTTGGCAATACTATGTCCATTGTTCAAGAAGCAGATAAAAATGGTGAAAAAATTCTTTTAGAAGGTGCGCAAGGCTCACTTTTGGATATTGATACCGGAAGCTATCCGTATGTGACATCTGCTGTTCCAGCATCAATCGCTGCTGGCGCATGTATTGGTGTTGGCTTAGGACCAAAATCAATAAGTAAGGTTATTGGTGTTTTTAAGTCCTACCAGACTCGTGTTGGTGAGGGCCCGATGCCCACAGAATTGAAAGATTCAATGGGTGATAAGCTAAGAAACCAGGGACTAGAAGATGGTACCGCGGAATATGGAACAACAACTGGTCGACCAAGAAGATGTGGATGGTTTGATGGGGTGCTAGCTAATTATTCAGCGCAGCTCAATGGTATGGATTCTATAGCACTTACAAGACTAGATACTTTGTCTGGATTTGAAGAAATTAAAATCTGTACTGCTTATGAAATAGATGGACAATTAGTAAACAGCCCTCCAGCAACTTTTGATAAATTAAATTCATCAAAACCAATTTATGAAGATTTTGAGGGTTGGAAAGAAGATGTTTCAGAAGCTAGAGACTTTAATGAACTCCCCAAAAATGCACAAATATTCATAAATAAAATAGCATCACTGACCAATGTGCCAATTGATATGATTTCTGTGGGCCCTAAAAGAGAACAGGCTATAATTGTAAAGAAAATATTTGACTAAATGTCAGAAAACAAATGTCCTCTATTTAGTGAAAAACTTGAACTACATATGGTTGAAGTTGGAAATGGTCTAAGACCAAACGCTGGTAGTTTTTGTGATTTTTGTTTCAACCCAATTGATCTTACTGGTAGCAAAATCAACAAATGTACAAATTGTAATAAAAATATTGCAGCAAATAATACTGTTGGTTCTGTTCCAGACGAAATTTTTGCAATGTTACGGGAGGTCAGGAAAATAGAAAGGACATATGTAATTTCATTTGCATTTTTAGGTATTTTCTTAAGTCTAATAACTGGATTTTTAATCGTTTTTAACACAACATTTTTATACTCAAATGAAATTTTAGGAACGATAATTTTATTTGCATATTTATTAATAACAGGGAGATTACTAGCTAATATTTTTGGTGGAATTATTGGTGACCAAATTGGTTACAAGAAGGGCAGAGATACATTAGAGCTTCGGTGGTCTCAATGGAAAAAGAATAATCATTAATTTTCAGAATAATAATTATTTGATAATTTATTTATTTCATTGACAAGTTTTTTTCTTGTTTTTTGATTTGGTTCAATAAGCGGCAACCTTGGTTTTCCTGCACTAAATCCAAGGTGATTCAAGGCCCATTTTACAGGCATAGGGTTACTTTCAATAAACAAAACATCATATAGCTCTAATAATTGACTGTTTAAATTATTAGCTGCATTAATGTCCCCGTTGATAATAAAATTAATCATTGACTTTAATTCATTTCCTACCAAATGAGATGCGACAGAAACTACCCCATCGCCGCCGATAGCCATAACTGAAATTATATCAGCATCGTTTCCTGACCAAACCATAAAGTCTTCATCGGTTGAATTAATTATTTTAGCAATTTGTTCCATGTCTGAAGAAGCTTCTTTAATTCCAATAATGTTATCTAGTTTTGATAATTCAATCGTTGTTTCTGCGTTCATATTTAAACTAGTTCTGGATGGAACATTATATAAAACACAAGGGAGAGGGGTTGCTTTAGCAATAGCCTGAAAATGTTCTAACAAGCCATCCTGATTGGGTTTATTGTAATAAGGAACAGTTAACAATAAAGCATCAGCGCCTGATTTCAATGCTGCATCAGCGCCTGATATTGATTCTTTTGTTGAATAGTTTGTTGCTCCAGCAATAACAAAAACATCTTCTCCGACTGCATCTTTGACTGCTCCCCATATTGATGCTTTTTCTTCGCTTGATAATGTTGGTGATTCACCGGTTGTTCCCGTCACAACAAGTCCATCGGAGCCATTTTTTACTAAAATTCTTGCCAACTCCGCACATGCGCCTAAATCTACATCGCCAGATGCTGTCATAGGAGTAACCATTGCTGTAATTAATCTAGCTTTGTTTTTCATGTTGCAACCTAATAAACTAATTTATTTCTTTCGATAATCGATTCAGCAATTTGCACAGCATTTGTTGCTGCCCCTTTTAAAAGATTGTCCGAAACTAACCAAAATAGAACACTATTGATGTTCGACAAATCTTTTCTAATCCTACCAACATAAACATTATCGTCCAATGTAGCATTCAAAGGAGTTGGATAATTATCAATATTATCAAGATCTCGATGCACAACCCCTTCCTGATTAGAAATAATTTGGATTATCTTGTCCAAATTAACCTCTTGATTAAATTCAACTAAAACTGATTCACAATGACCCACCATTGTAGGTACTCTTGTGCAGGTTGCGCTTATCGCCAAGTTGTCTAGATGTAAGATTTTTCTAGTTTCATTTACTATCTTCATCTCTTCTTTCGTGTAACCATTGCTTTCAAAATCATCTACTTGTGGAATAACATTCATTGCAATCTGTTCAGAAAAAACAGACGGGATAATTTTCTCTTGATTTATAATTTGTTTTATTTGGCTCTTTAATTCCTGGACTGCTTGTGCGCCTGCCCCAGAAACAGCTTGATAAGTAGAAACATTTACTCTTTGAATGGGCAGATGTTTGTTCAAAGCATGTAAAATCATAACTAAAGGGGTGGTGGTGCAGTTTGGAATTGAGACAATGCCATTGTGCCAATCTAAATCCTGTTTGTTGACTTCAGGAACAATTAAAGGAACGTCGTCATCCATCCTAAACGCATTTCCATCATCAATTAAAATAGATTTGGCCTTTCTAACTTGAGGACCAATTTTTTTTGATATATTGGAATCAGCAGAGCAAAAAACAAAATGTGTATTTTCAAATGAATCATCTTGAATTGTTTTTATGGTATATTCTTCATTTCTGAAAGTGATTGTTTTTCCTTTTGATCTTTCCGAAGCAAACACATTCAATTCTTTAATTGGAAACTTGCGTGAATTTAGAACTTCTAGCATTTTAACGCCTACTGCACCAGTTACTCCAACGATAGCAATGTTATACATTTTAAAAATCCTATAATTATTCTATGCCTATAACTTTTTCTAATCCTACAACATACCCGTCATTATTAATAACATATTCAATCGCCAAGATAATTCCAGGCATAAATGATTGGCGTCCAGTAGTTTGATGTTCAATAACTAGGAGCTCTTGTTCAGCACTAAATATAACTTCTTGATTAGCAACCACTCCAGGCAACCTTAATGAATGAATATTAATTCCCTTGAAAGACGCACCTCTGGCATTCTCTAATTTTTCTTGTTCAGAAACATTGGCTTGATACTCTTCTTTCGAAGAACGAACAATTTTTTTTGCTGTCTCCATTGCAGTGCCTGAAGGAGAGTCAACTTTTTGATCATGATGTTTTTCAGTTATCTCAGCTTTTTTATAAAATGGTGCAGCTTTTTCACTGAAATACATCATTAAGACAGCGCCCAAGGCAAAATTGGGTGCTACTACACAACCAACTTTATTCTTCTCTGTCTCTTGGTCTATTATCTTTAGTGTTTTTTCAGAAAGATTAGAAGTGCCAATAACTAAATTTAATCCCGATCCTAAAACAACAGGGGCTAAGATTTCTGTAAATTGAGAGTTTGTAAAGTCTACAACAACATCAACTTCTAATTCATTTAAAGCGTCTTCTGGTTTTTGATACACTTTATATTGACTATTTTCTGTTGAAAAATAGTCGCCTGAATTCAATGGCTCAATTACACCAGTGACCGTATATTTATCATGGTTTTCAAGAGTTTTTATAAGCTCTTTACCCATGTTCCCTAAACCAGAAACTAGAACTTTTTTCAAAAAATTTTACTCCGTCGCTAAACTATTATTGAAATTAAGTATACGATTACCAGCTTCTTTCTTCAGCTTGTTCAGAATCATTATCGGAAGTTTCCTTTTGATTATTTTTTCTGAAATTTTTCGTTCTCCTTTGTCTAGGTTTACTGCCATCTTTATTGTTCCTAAAATCAGAGTTTGATTTCTTTTCTCGATTTGATTCAACCGGAACACCATCAATAATTCTGGTTAGATTTATCCTGCCCATTTTATCTACTTCAATAATCTTTACTTGAAGCATGTCGCCTTCATTAACAACATCAGTAACTTTCTCAACTCTTTCATTTTCTAAAGCAGAAATATGAACCAATCCATCTTTGCCTGGTAAAATATTAACAAACGCTCCGAAATCAGTCACTCTTACAACCTCTCCTTCATATTCATTGCCCACTTCAGGATCAGTAACCAGAACTAATATAAAATCCTTGGCCTTGGTTGCATTATCCTTTAAGCCAGATATATGAATAATGCCTTCATCTTCTATATTCACAGTACACTCAAACTCTTCTTCGATGCCACGAATAACCTTGCCACCTTGTCCAATTACTGCTCCGATTTTATCCTTATCTATAGTAATTTTTTCTATAGTAGGTGCAAATTCTGATACATCTTCTCGTGGAGCTTTTATTGACTTATTCATCACTGACAAAATTGTTTCTCTAGCTTGTTTTGCTTTAGAAAAAACATCATTCAAAAAATTATTAGGTAATTTTTTCAATTTTATATCAAGCTGAACGGCGGTGATGCCATTTTTTGTTCCCGCAACTTTAAAATCCATATCGCCAAATGCATCCTCTAGTCCTGCAATATCAGTCAAAATTACATATTTTTCTGACGAGTCATCAGTTATAAGACCCATTGCAATTCCTGCAACAGGCGAAGAAATAGGAACACCTGCGTCCATTAATGCTAAAGAGGAACCACATACTGAAGCTTGTGAAGTCGAGCCGTTTGAGGATAAAACATCAGAAACAACTCTTATCGCATAAGGAAAATCCTCTTCAGACGGTAATACAGGTAAAAGGGCTTTTTCCGCTAGCATACCATGTCCAATTTCACGCCTGCCTGGACCTCTCATAAAACCCGCTTCACCAACTGAAAAAGCAGGAAAATTATAATGGTGCATGTATCGTTTGTACTCTCCAGGAGAAATATTATCTAATCGTTGCTTTTCGGCTATATTTCCAAGTGTTGCTATAGACAAAACTTGTGTTGCTCCCCGGCTGAAAAGTCCTGTTCCATGGACCCTAGGAAGAATTCCAACATCTGCGCCTAATTCTCTTATTTCATCCGCAGTTCTTCCGTCCACTCTAGTACCACTTAAAATTTTTGAACGAATTTGGGATTTTAGCTCTTTTTCAACTATAGATTTGACTTGATTAAATTCAATTTCTGCATAATCTTCTTTTGTTATAAGATCGCTGTGGATTTGATTACATAGTGCATTGATACCACTAAATCCTTCTTGATTTAAAATTGAGGTCATATCTAGGTCACCACTGTTAAGAGCTTCTTTAATAACTGATACTAAAGATTGATCCGCCTCTTCTGGGATAAATTCATCTTTAGTAATCTCAGAATCACCAAAAATTTCTTCTTGAAAATCATTAAGCGCAGCAATAATGTCTGTAGCAAATTCAATTGCCTCAATCATGGCTTCTTCTGAAATTTCATTCGCTCCTGCTTCTATCATCAATATGGAATTTTTATTTCCCGAAACAATTAGATCAATATCAGATTGTTCTATCTCATCATATGTTGGAAAGGCAACTAGTTCTCCTTCAACTCTACCTACGCGTACAGAAGATACGGGACCCTCAAACGGCAAAGAGGATAAGCCAAGTGCAATTGAAGCACCAATTGTTCCTAAGACATCTGCTGGGTTTTCTCTATCAGAAGACATAACCGTACAAACAAGTTGCACGTCTCTTGTGTAACCCTTCGGAAACATAGGCCTAATGGGCCTGTCTGTCATTCTAGATGCAAGAATTGCATCAGTTGTCGGTCGACCCTCTCTTTTAAAAAAGGAACCAGGGATTTTGCCTATCGCATACATTCTTTCTTCAAAATCAACAGTCAAAGGAAAAAAGTCTGTGCCTGGTCTGGATTCTCCATCAGTAGCAGTTACAAGGACAACTGTATCCTCGAGTCTTACAACACAGGTTCCATTTGCTTGTTGGGCCAACCTACCCTTTTCAATAACTAATTTTTTATCACCTAACATTAATTCGTAATTTTTCATTTTATTCACATCAATTTCCTTTCTTTACATACGCATATAAATAAAAGCGTACTAATTTGAAAATAAAGGAATTTAGGAATAATTATAAGATTAGTTATCTTCTTAACGATAGCCTAGACAAGACATCATTATACTTCGAAACGTCTTTTTCACTTAAGTATTTAAGTAGTTTTCTTCTTTTACCAACTGTTTTTAATAAACCGCGTCTTGTTGAGTAATCATGAGAATGTGCTTTTAAATGACCAGTAAGCATGTTAATTTTTTTTGTTAAAAGTGCTATTTGATACTCTGCTGAACCAGTGTCATTTCCATGTCTGGTAAATTCATCAAGTTGTATTTCTTTCTCTGGCAAATCAACCATGTACTTATTTCCTATTACTCTACTTTCATTTATTGAGGCTAGCATAGTAAGATTTTTGAAGCAATGGGAAATTTAATCATAAAGTTATTTAATTTATTTAAAGAATATCGTATCTTACAGAATGACTAAGGGGTGTTAACTATGAACTTACAACATAAAAAAAATTCTGTCTTAAGAGAAAAAGCAGGCGCATACATAATTTCTGTTTTTGATAAACAGCCATCAATTCATAGATCGTTTAAAGAAATAGATAAAAAAATAAATAACAAAATTTCTAAATTACTTAAAGATGGCAAACTAAAAACAACTGTTGGCAGCATTAATGAGTTTCCCGTTTCTGGAGAATTAAATGCTGATTATCTTTTTGTTGTATCATTAGGAGAAAAGAAACAATTTAATGCTGATGTACTTCGCACACAAACAGCAAATATATTTAGAAAAATTGACTCTATGAAAATTAACTCAGTGGCTTTCTCTTTAGAAGAAATCATGGCCGCAACAAACAAGAGGAACGATGCATATCAAGCAGTTTCTGAGGGGATTTTTTTAAGCCAATACTCATTTAAAAAACATAAAACTAAAATAACAAATAAAGAATCTGCTATTCGTAATGTTAGCATTCATGCCTCTGGAGAAAAAAACAGCAACCTGGCACAACAGATGCTTAATCGAGGTGAAATATTTGCAACTTCTGCTAATCTCACAAAGGATCTTGCTAACGAGCCAGCAAACTATATGACACCAACAAAACTAGCAGAAACAGCCCTAGAAATAGCTGATTCACATGGACTTGATTGTCAAATAATTAATAAGGCAGCGGCAAAAGAGCTAGGAATGGGTTCGTATTTATCTGTTGCGGCTGGTTCCAACCAGGAACCTAAATTTATCATATTAAAATACACTCATAAAAGTGCAAAGAATAAGCCAATAGCGTTAATTGGAAAAGGTATCACATTTGATACTGGTGGCATATCTTTAAAACCTAGTGCTGGAATGGATGAAATGAAAGGGGATATGTCTGGCGCAGCTACTGTGCTGGGTGTAATGAATGCAATCGGTCAACTAAAACCAAAAATCAACGTTATAGGAATTGCTCCTTGTACAGAAAACATGCCAGGAGGAAAAGCTACTAAGCCTGGCGATGTTGTTTATGCCATGGACGGACAGTCGATTGAGGTTTTAAATACTGATGCAGAAGGCAGGCTCGTGCTTGCAGACGCTATTTCATATGCAGTAAAAGAAAAGTGTTCTGCCATAGTTGATATTGCAACCTTAACAGGTGCTATGATGATTTCTTTGGGTTCAGTTAGAACCGGTGTGTTTTCAAATGATGATTCACTTTATGAAAAATTAAATAAAGCTAGTAAAAAATCTAATGAGCCTATTTGGAGAATGCCTCTTGATGATGCTTATGGAAAAATGATAATTTCTAATGTAGCAGATATTAAAAATGTGGGTGACAGAGAAGCTGGTTCAATTACTGCAGCCAAATTTTTAGAAAAATTTGTAGGAAAAACTCCTTGGGCACATATGGATATTGCTGGAGTAATGACAATTAAACAATCAAAAGGAGAATGGACAAAAGGGATGTCTGGTAACCCTGTTAGAACTTTAATTCATATGGTTTGTGATTATTAATTTATTTTAAAAATATTCCTTCAATGAATTAAGGATTGCATGACTAACTTCAATTTTTGGCATAATTGGCAAATTAACAACCTTACCTGTATCAGAAATAATCGTTACCTTATTGTTATCTGAATTGAAGCCAATGCTTGAGTCAGAAACGTCATTGGCAACAATAAAATGAGCGTTCTTCGAAGACAGTTTTTTTTCTGCATATTTCTTTAGATCTTTTGTTTCTGCTGCAAATGCAACTTTTATAATATTTTTATCAATGCTTGCTATAATGTCTGGGTTTGGGACTAAGTTTACACTCATATCTTTATTTTTATCCTTTATTTTATCTTTTTTAACCTCTTTAAACTTAAAATCACTGACCGCAGCTGCCATAATTAAAGCATCAGCCTGTTTAGTAGTTCTTTTAACCTCATTAAACATTTGTTCAGTTGTTTCTGTTGCAATAAATTCAACGCCTGCCAAATTACTTCTTTTCACTGAAGAAATAAGAGTAACATGTGCCCCCCGGTTTCTTGCTGCTTCTGCTAGTGCAAAACCCATTTTACCACTTGAACGATTGCTTAAAAAACGAACAGGATCTAATGGCTCTCTTGTGCCGCCAGCTGTAATTACTATACGTTTATCACACAAATCACCATACATATGGCCGATTTTAAGTTTCACTTCTTCAATAACTTTATCAATGGACGCTAACCTTCCTAAACCAAATTCACCTGAAGCCAGCCTGCCATATTCAGGAGAAATTATTGTGTCACCTCTTTCAATTAATTTATTGATATTGTCTTGTGTTGATTTATTGTTCCACATTTTGTGGTCCATTGCAGGCGCAACAAGTTTTGGTGCACTTGTTGATAAAGCGCAAAGTGAAACACTGTCATCAGCCATTCCATAAGATAAGCTTGCAATAGTCGAAGCAGTAGCCGGAGCTATAATCATTAGATCAGCGCTGTGTGCCAATTCAATATGTTGCTCTTTTGCTTTAGCGTTAATATCCCACATATCAAAATATGGTGTATTGCCGGTCATTGTTTTGAAAGTGAAAGGAGTAATAAATTTTGTTGCTGCTTCAGTTAGCGCAACATTAACGTTTGCTCCAAGTTTAATTAGTTGGCTAGCAATATCAACTGATTTATATGCCGCAATAGATCCGGTTACACCAAGCAGGACTGATTTGCCCTCTAACAAATTATTGATCATTTTTTTCCTTTGAATTAGCTAAGTATAACAAATGAAGGCCATAAAGATTAAGGTCAGGCTCAACATGATCAAAAAAATTCAAATCATCTTTAAAGATGCTAATGTCACCACCAGTACCAATGACTGTTGCTTTGCCTTCTAGATCGTTTTTTATTTTTTCTATGATCCCTTTAATTAACTCTAGGTTTCCAAAATAAATACCAGACTCTAATGCAGATCTTGTATTTTTACCAATAACTGAAATTGGTTTTTGAATGTTAATTGAATTCAACATAGAACCCTTACTGAACAAAGCATCTGCTGCAACTGAAACACCTGGAGCAATGGCTCCGCCCAAATAATTTCCCTCTAAATCAACAACATCAAACACTAGCCCAGTACCTAGATCAACAATAATTAATGGGGCTTGTGCGATATCTAAACCAGCAATAGCATGAAGGATTCTATCTGGCCCTATTTCTTTTGGGTTTTCGTATTTAATATTTAATCCTGTCTTAATGCCCGGACCAACAATCATAGGAAAAAAACCAAATACATCCTTAATAGCCTCCTCAAAATTATTCAATAAAGCAGGAACAGTTGATGAAATAATTGCTCCATCGAAGTCTGTTTTTGAGATTTTTTTATTCTGTAATACAGAATCTATCATCAGTTGATATTCTGTTGATAAAAATTCTTTATTTGTAGCAAACCTAAATGATGTGATAATTTCATTATTTTCAAAAATACCAATTGCAATAGTTGAATTTCCAATATCAACGCAAAATATTTTATTCACTTTATTTTACTTTCTCCTCTTTTTTGCATTTATGAGGTTACTACATTACAAAAAAATAGGTTAGTTTGTTTATTTTTTTCTTCATTTAAAAAAAAATAAAAATTAACTTACATAAGGTTCTTGTTTTTTTTTAATAAGGAATGTTAAAGTACGAATCGGTGGGGAGTTCTTGCAACTTTTTTTTGTTGACCACTCTCTAAATTTTAAACTTTTTAAGTTTATTTCTTATGTATTTATCCACATTTTAGTAACAAATTGTGGATAACTGTATGCCTATAATTTAGTTTATATCTGTTATTTCGAGGACAAAGTGAAACTAGACGCTTCAAATCTATGGCAAGAAGTTTTAGAAGATTTAGCAGAAAACATCTCAAAACCTAATTTTGATACTTGGCTTAAGGACACAATTGGTATTTCGTTTCAAGGCTCTACACTGCTCATTGGAACACGATCCGAGTTTGTAAACGAATGGCTAGAAAGAAGACTAAAGCCACTCATACTTAAGCTTGTCGCTAAACATGCAGATGAGCCACTAGACATTGAATTCAAAACTGTTTCTATTAAAAAAGACGATCTAGGTGATAGTGTTTTTACCTTGCAACCTCAATATGAAAAACAAACCAAAAATGTGCTTGTAGAAGAAGAAAGAGAGAAAAAATGGTCTTCCGGTGGAACAAATCTAAGAAAAAATTACATTTTTAATAATTTTATTGTTGGTCCATCAAATAGACTGGCTTTTGCTGCAGCACAATCAACTTCTGGTAACCCAGGAAAAGAATTTAACCCATTATTTTTGTACGGTGGTGCTGGCCTTGGAAAAACACATCTACTACATGCAATTGGCCATTCTTGTATTGAGCAAGGACTCAATGTTGTCTATCTTTCAGCTGAACAATTTACAAATCGGTTGATTGCATCGATTCAAAAAAGAAACCAAAGAAACTTCAGAAACATCTACAGAAAAGCAGATGTGCTGCTTGTTGATGACATTCAATTTATAGCAGGCAAAGAACAAACACAAGAAGAATTTTTTCATACTTTCAATGAGTTGTATGAAGCAGGCAAACAAATAGTAATTTCTTCTGATAAAAGCCCTAACAAAATAAAACATCTAGAAGAAAGGCTACAATCCCGTTTTGAGTGGGGGATGATAGCAGACTTACAAGTTCCCAACATTGAAACCAGGATGGCAATTTTAAAAGAAAAAATAAAAGTACATCAAGTAAAAATAGAGAGTGCTGTGTTATATAAAATAGCGGACATTTGTACAAATAATGTTAGAGAGCTAGAGGGCTCCTTAACTAGGCTCTTGGCTGCCTCTCGGCTTACAGGAGAAGAAATTAACATTACTTTGGTTGAAGATACACTTAGACACCTTCAAACAACAGAAAACCTTTACTCTCCGCCCTCAGCAGAGCTTATAGTCGAAGTTGTTTGTGAATACTACAAATTACAGGACTCTGATTTGCTTTCAAACAACAGAGAAAAACAATATGCTTACCCGAGACAAATGGCAATGTATTTGTTGAGAGAAGTTGCGAACATCTCATTAGTTGAAATTGGGAGATCATTAGGCAACAGAGATCACTCCACAGTGCACCATGGGTGGAGAAAAATGGACAAAGGCCAAGTAATCGATGAAGAGATCAAAAGAGATGTTTCAAACCTTAAAGAATTAATCAACAGAAAAAGAAAAACAGCATAAACAAAACTTGCACAAACTATCAAAAACAAAGAATCGCCAAGAAAACAATAAACAAACCACCAACAAATCTTATAAAAAACAAACAACCTTTAAACAGTAAAAATCACTACTTTTAAGTGAAAAACACAACTTATCAACAAAACCAACACCCCTACTACTACTACTAAAAAAGATATATAATAGAAAGAAAGACATATAATTAAGAAGAAGAAATGCAAAAAAGAACTATCATATTGCAAGCAGGTAATGGCGGAGATGGCATAGTTTCCTTTAAAAGATCATACAAAGTCCCAAAAGGTGGCCCAGACGGAGGCAACGGAGGCAACGGAGGCAACATTTATGCAAAATTTTTAAATAAGGTTGCAGACTTTAATAAATCTACCGGCTCCCATGTTAAAGCGCAAAATGGACAGAAGGGCGACACCAACAACAAGAACGGAAAAGCAGGGCAGCACCTTGTAATCAACATCCCTAAAAACTACTCGTTGTGGTTAGTTGAAAAAAACACAAAAACACAAATTATACAGACAGGCAAGAAACCTGCACTTTTGGCCAGAGGAGGCAAAGGTGGCTGGGGTAACACTAAGTTTGTTTTACCAAACAGAAAAACTCCAAGGTTTTCTCAAAACGGGCAAAAAGGAGAAACAATAACAGTCGAGGTTTTGCCCAAAAGCAGCGCTGATGTAGTTATAATTGGTGAACCAAACTCCGGAAAAACAACCTTACTAAATATGCTTAGTGGCTCAAAAGCCAGAACCGGAAGCTATTCTGGAACCACGCAAGCAGTTAATTATGGAACATTTGAAGACGGAAAAACACTTCTTGTTTTAGCGGACATTCCTGCATCACAAACAAAAATTAACAACGAACACATCAGTGCTGCTAGCATCGTGTTGTGCGTGGTGCAAAATGAAACACTTTTTCCGGAATACACTAAAATTTGTAAAAAAAACCAAAAAATAATTAAAATAACAACAGATAAAAATAACAACTTTCTCACAAGCGCAAAAAGCTCAATAAATGGACCAGAGGCTGTTGAGCAAATAAGAGAGGAGCTTAGAACCCACGCCGCAGACTACCCCAACAGAAAAACAGAAGCAAGCCCGACCCCAGTTACCAGGCCACCGAACCTTAAAAAAAGCAAGTTCAGTGTTAAAAAAGAAAGTAACGGTTTTGTTTTAGAGGGAAGCACTCCTGGCCTTCTTGCCGAAACACTGGACCTGTCAAACAATGAGGCAAGGTACGAGTTTTTTCGAAGAATGCGGCTTTTGGGAGTAAACAGGGACCTGTTAAAACTGGAAGCAAAAGCCGGCGACATTGTTTTTGTTGGAGGAAAGGAAGTTGGTTGGGAGTTTTAAATGTAGGGTTTTTTGGTGGATCTTTTGATCCGCCACATAAGGGCCATGAAGAAATTGCTTCACTGGCTATTGACCTGTTGGAGCTTGACATTCTTTATATTTGCCCAGCTGGGGGCGTGGTAGAAAACAAGAAGCCAGCTGCCAGTAGCTACAAAAAGAGACTACAGATGACGAATCAGGCTTTTTCTTCACTTCCAAGAGCAAAAGTGGTTAACTGGGAGCAGGGCAAGGTGCCCTCGTATACATATGACACTGTAGCCAGTTTAATTGAAAGAAAAAAAACACCAACAAATTATTTTGTGATTATGGGTGCAGATAGTTTTTTGAATATTCGTTCATGGAAAAAATATGAACAGTTGTGTTCCTTGGTAAAAATTGCTGTGTTTCCAAGGAAAGGCATATCAGGCCAGTTGGTGAAAGGTTTTACCAATGATCTTAAGCAAACAAGCAGTTGTTTTGACAAGCTAATTTTTGTTGAAAAAGATGTTTCAAATATTTCTTCGTCAGAAATACGAAAAAAAATACAATAGAATAGGTTTTGTGCTTTTTTGTGTTTGAGACTTTTTTAAGAAACAATTAATTGTGTTAATTTGGTGGCTTGCCTAAAATCACACTCTTTCTTTTTATGAATGGAAACAAGAATGGACGCACACTAACCTCTGTCATAAATTCAACTTTTTCTTCCTTTGCGATTTCTAGTATCCTTTCATTTGGGTTTTTTTTGAAATTCTCTAATGAAAAGGGAAAATTCAAAAACCATCGAAAAAACAAACTACTTGTTTCTTCAAAGTTCCATATTATAATTAAACCCTCGCTATTAATTGACTGATAAATTGTTGATATAAATTTTTTAAGTTCTTCATTATCTAATAAATTAGTGTAATGCCCGCACAACACTAAGTCGAATTTATATTTGTTTATCAAATCACCTAGTTCCGATAAATCTTTGTATTTTTGTTTATCTTTGTTTATGTAGTATTCTTTATTTTCGACAATAATATTGTGTATTTCTTTTTTTAAGCCCAATCTATTTTTGAGTATAGGTAATAAGTTTTTTTGATGCTGCCCTATGCTTAAGATGGAAGAATTTTCTGCAACATGCATTTCCTCAGGAAGTCTAATAATAGCACCATTAAAAATAAATTGTCCAAATTCAGTATTGAGCAGCCGTTTAAATAATTTTTTCATAATAAAACCTGCTGTTCCTTTTAGGTGTTTAAAATACTAATTGAAGATATACATAAAAATAGTCTATGATAATGTTTCGATTTTGTGTATATTTTTTTATGTAAGTAAAATGACTAAATATATTTTTGTAACTGGTGGCGTCGTAAGTTCAGTTGGTAAGGGAATAGTTACCGCTTCTCTTGGTCGACTCTTAAAGTCTGCAGGATTTTCTGTATCAGTATTAAAATTAGACCCGTATATAAATGTTGACCCTGGCACAATGTCTCCTTATCAACATGGAGAAGTTTTTGTCACAGATGATGGGGCAGAAACTGATCTCGATCTTGGACACTATGAGAGATTTCTTGATGTTAATTTAGGTTCTGTAAACTCTGCGTCTTCCGGTCAGGTTTATGAAGAGGTTATTAGAAAAGAAAGAAGAGGGGATTTTTTAGGCGGAACTATTCAAGCTATCCCGCATGTAACAAGTGAGATTAGAAAAATTATTCGTGAATCAGGGGAAAAACTCAATGCTGATGTTGTTATTGTGGAGGTTGGAGGCACTGTCGGAGACCTTGAGGGCCAGCCTTTTTTAGAAGCCATAAGTCGAATGATGCACGTTCTTGGAAGAGATGACACTATGTCAGTTCATATAACATTGCTGCCATATATCCAATCAACAAAAGAGTTAAAAACTAAACCCACACAACACTCTGTTAGAGAGCTTCGATCCTTTGGTGTTCAACCAGATGTGATTGTTACTAGAGCAGACACACAGATTAGTGAGGCACTTAGAGAGAAAATTTCTCTTTTTTGCAATTTAGAAAAAGAGGCAGTGATTCCATTAAAAACTGCTGATTCGATATATGAGGTTCCTATTATTTTAAACTCTGCAGGATTGTTGAATGTAGTTACGAAACGGCTTAATTTGTCTTACTCATCAATTGATCTCGATCCCTGGATGCAATTTGTAGAAAAAATGCTTAAAGCAAAAAATGAGATACAGATTGCTTTAGTAGGCAAATATACAGAATTAGAGGATGCATATTTATCAATTAAAGAAGCTTTAATTCACGCTTCTGTAGATCGAAAAACAAACGTGAAAATTAAATGGGTCAATTCTGAGTCTCTTGAATCAGACGACCCTAAAGAAGTCATTGGTGAAGTAGATGGGATTTTATTATGCCCTGGTTTTGGTGATCGAGGCATTGAAGGTAAAATAAGCGCTGTCCAATATGCTAGAGTAAACCAAATACCATATTTAGGGGATTGCCTTGGTATGCAAGTATTGGTATGTGAATTTGCACGAAATGTTGCCGGAATGCCGGACGCCAATACAACTGAATTAGACCCAAATACTCCATTCCCAGTAATTTCTTTGTTATCTGAGCAAGAAGAAATAGAAGATATGGGGGGAACAATGCGCTTAGGGGGCTATGATTCGAATGTAGTTGAGGGAACCCTAACACACAAAGCGTATGGTACAAAAAAAATAAGAGAACGACATAGGCATCGATATGAATTGAATAATTCATATCTGGAAGTTTTGCAGAAACACGGATTAGTTGTTGCAGCAAAAAATATAGAGGATACATTAGTTGAGGTTGTTGAAATTGAAAATCATCCCTTTATGGTTGGAGCCCAATTTCATCCAGAATTCACATCACGTCCAAATCGACCAAATCCATTGTTTAGAGCTTTTGTAGAAGCTGCACTTTTATTTTCAGAAGAAAAACAGACAAAAAAAATGAAAAATGAATCTAAATAACAATTTAAATTTTTTTACTGTTATTTGGATTTATTACTTGTCTATTAAGTACAACATTTGTAAACTCTAAGTTGTCCAAGTGTTCTAAAAAAAATTAAATTGTCTTTTTTGACACATCCCAAATTATTATTTTAGCCAGTAAAGCAATGTTAAAAATTTATACAAAAGAAGGGTAGTTTTGATTAATGGAATCAGAAAACAACAGCGTGAAATCAAAATCGATTTCTAGGAAGAAAAAGATACATAATAACAGCAATGATCTAGAAATTGATCCAAAAGTAACCCCAATCAATGTTTCAGAATTAGAACAAATACAGAGAGATCAATTGATTGTTATTGCTGAAGAAAAAGCAGTAGATTTTGCAGAAAACCTTTCTAAACAAGAACTTATTTACAATATCTTAAAAAAACAAAGTGAAAAAAATGGCGCCATTATTGCAGGCGGTGTTTTAACAGTAGTTGAAGACGGATTTGGTTTTTTAAGAAGCAATAAATTAGTTCCTGGTCCCAGTGACGTATATGTCTCTCAATCTCAAATAAGAAAACTTGGCTTAAGAAGCGGAGACTATGTTGTAGGGCTTGTAAGGTCTCCAAAGGATCAAGAAAAATACTACGGACTATTGAGAGTTGAGAGAGTTAATGACATGACTTCAGAAGAAGCTAAAAGAAGACCAAATTTTGAAGACCTTACGCCTATTTTTCCTGATGAGAAGATTACATTAGAAACCGATAAACCAAATGATAGCTTGTCACAAAGAATTGTAGACATCTTTTCACCAGTTGGTAAAGGCCAAAGAGCATTGATTGTGTCTCCACCAAAAGCAGGTAAAACAATGTTGTTAAAATCTATAGCTAATGGAATAACAAGTAACAATAAAGACGTACATCTTATGGTTTTATTAATTGGTGAGCGCCCTGAAGAAGTAACTGACATGAGAAGATCGGTTGAGGGTGAAGTTATTGCATCGACCTTTGATGAACCTGTTGAAGATCACACAAGAGTTACTGAAGTTGCACTTGAAAGGGCAAAGCGTTTGGTTGAAGCAGGAACAGACGTAGTTATATTAATGGATTCAGTAACCAGGCTTGCTAGAGCTTACAACCTAGCTATGCCAACAAGTGGCAGAACTTTATCAGGAGGAATGGATCCAATCGCACTTTTTCCACCTAAAAAGTTTTTTGGTGCTGCAAGAAATACACAAGAAGGTGGGTCTTTGACAATCATAGCTACATGTCTTATTGAAACTGGCTCAAGAATGGATGATGTTATTTTTGAAGAATTTAAAGGAACTGGTAACATGGAAGTTCGTTTAGTCAGAAGACTAGCAGAGAAAAGAATTTATCCTGCCATTGACGTATTGGCCTCTTCAACAAGAAGAGAAGATCTATTGTTTTCAGAGGAAGATCTTAAATCTGTTTGGTTATTACGAAGAATGGCTGCTATGCTTGAAGAGGATTCAGGAGATGCCACAGAAAGAGTATTAGAAAGAATGAGTAAAACAAAAAATAATTCAGAATTTCTTTTAACATTAAAGGATGAAAAAGTTTAGTAGAGGTTACTAATTGAGTATTGTTAAAAAACTAATTAACGATTACTTTGATTTAAATACATTAAAACATCTCGCAGTTGCTGTATTATTTCTTTCATTAATTTCTATCTTTGACTCACTGGACATAAAAAAAATTAATGCCCAAAATAATCCCACTAATCCTTCAAAAGAACTATCTTTTTCTGTTTATCAACAAAAAAATCCTAATTTAAATAATTTATTTGTGCCAAGCGTTTCTTCAACAACCGTTGAATCATCTGAGGTAAACATGAAAAAAATTGAAAACACTTTGGACCTTACACAATCCACAACAGAAAGCATATTAGAGGAGCAAAAAAAGAAAAATCAAAATGTAGACAATATATTTGTTCAAGAACCAGAGCAAGTGCCTAAATATTTTAGATACAAAATACAGGCAGGTGATTCAATTATTGGAATAGCAGAAAAATTCAATGTTGAAGCGAAATATATAAGATGGAACAATATACATCTAACTAGCAAGACCGATATTATTCAGCCTGGTGACATGGTGCGAGTTCCCTCTGTAGAAGGAATTTTACATGATGTTACATTTGGTGAAACACTTTCCGAAATAGCAATTAAATATAATGCAAACTCAGATGACATTATCGATTTTTCTGCCAACAATATTTATGATCCGAATTTTATAGAAGAAAACGTAACTATTTTAGTTGTAAATGGGGTTCAGCCAAAAATTACAACTGATAGATCTGGTATTACTAACAACATTTTAGTAAAAGAAGCATCAACAGCAGGGTTTGTTTGGCCAGCAGAAGGGCCAATCACATCAGTAATGACGTATTGGCATCCAACAGGAATTGATATTGGAGCACAAATGAATGAACCAGTAGTTGCTACAAATTCAGGCACTGTTATTTTTGCTGGTGGCGATCCATGTTGTTCATATGGCTATTATGTAGATATCAGGCATCCAGGAGGATTTGTTTCACGCGTTGCTCATTTAAATAAAATTTGGGTTAATGTGGGTCAACAAGTTAGTCGAGGAGAAATTATTGGACTAAATGGTTCTACTGGTAGATCTACTGGGCCGCACGTTCATTTTGAACTAAGAAGAAATGGCGTTCTTCAAAATCCCTTGAACTATATTCCAAGAACTAATCTTACTTTTTGTGATTTTTGCTAGTTATTATTTTTTATTTAATAAAATAATTTTTGATTTTTCGCTAATTTCATTTTTTTTGATTGAAAATTTATCATCGATTTCCTCTGCTTCAAAACTAAGTGTTTTTTTAAACTCATCTAGGTTTGTTTTTTTTGCACCTTTAGCAATATAATCTATTGGAATTATAATTTTTGCATCGATAGCCCTTATCAATTTATCAAGCTCAGAAATATTCCTGCCGGCATTAGAATCTAAAGACAGCAAAAGTATATCAATGTTTGTTAAAGAGTCTGTATTATATAAATCATTAACATCTATCAAACTACCTATGTAAAGCACTCTTATTCCTTCTGCTTCAAAACAGTAAAATAAATTTATTTCGTCTTTTAAACCTACTGAAGCATGACCTTGTATTTGAATTCCAGCTATTTCAAATTCTCCTGGGGCATCAATTAATAATGGATTGCCTTTTACGCCTTTTATATAATATTTTTCCTCATCATATGAGCTAATAGTAATTGCATCTGCAAGAGGTCTTTTCATATCTTCTGTTTTAGATTTAGGGCACGGATCACATACTATTGCGCCCTTTTTACTTTTTATTCTTATTGCCGATTTACCAAACCAATTTATATCCATAATTATTTCTCCGGATTTTTTATTTGTCCCCAATTTAATAATACTGATCCCCAATTTAAACCAGCGCCAAATGCTGTAAACAACAAAGTATCGCCTTTGTTTAGCATATTAGTATAGAAAGCTTCAGTTAATGCTATAGGTATACTCGCAGCTGAGGTGTTGCCATATTTGCCTACATTAGAAAACATAGCACTTTTCTTAATAGACAAGTTTTTAGCTATAGCATTTAATATACGAATATTTGCTTGATGTGGAATACAAAGATCAATATCTTTTACACTTAAATTTGTTTGTGCCAAGAGTTCTTTCGTAACAGCAGACATGGTATTTACTGCATGCTTAAATACATTTTGGCCATCCATGATTATTTTGGCTTCTTTAACTAAATCATTTTTTATTGAACCAGGTCCAGTAGCAAAAAGTAAGTCACCATTTGTTCCATCTGAACCAAAACGAAAATCAATAATACCAAAATTGTCATCTTCGCTTTTTTCTAATACTACAGCGCCGGCCCCATCACCAAATAAAACGCAAGTATTTCTATCGGACCAATCTACAAGCCTAGAAAGTGCTTCAGAGCCAATAATTAATGCATTGTTGTATTGCTGGGAATTAATTAAGCTATTTCCAATTATTAATCCTGACAAAAAACCATTACACGCAGAGTTGATATCAAAACAAACCGCATTTTTAGCACCTATAATTGCTTGGATCCTGTTTGCCGTTGATGGAAACATCCCATCAGGAGAACAGGTAGCAACTATAATTAAATCAATAGATTTTGGCGACATATTAGCAGCTTTAATTGCTGATATTGCTGCTTCTGCTCCCATAGTGCTAGAGGATTCTTTTTCGCCTAAAATTCGTCTTTCAGAAACACCCGTTCTTTCAATGATCCAATCATTGCTTGTTTCCACCATATTTTCTAAATCAGAGTTAGTTAATATTTTTTCAGGAAGATATGAGCCTAGTCCAGTAATAGTAGTTTGCAAATGTTACTCCGGTATTTTTAAACATATTATCTTAAATGAATAAAATAGTACATAGATTTTTGGATTAGGATTGACGCAAGTATAAAATCTATAGTAATTTGATAATTAGCACTCTAAGTACTAGAGTGCTAATTATAGTTAAATAGCACGATTTGGTTGTGATGTTGCTTACTCAAAGAAAGAATACCCTTTTAGGAATGGTTATTGAGAATTATATTAATACAGCTTCTCCTGTGAGCTCTAATACTCTTTCTAAATCAAATGAATTATCTGTTTCACCAGCAACAATAAGAAACGACCTAGCAACCTTAGAACACGAAGGATATCTTACTCATATGCACACCTCTTCTGGAAGAATTCCATGTGATTTAGGATATAGGCACTATGTTAATGCAATAATGAATGAAGAAAAGTTGTCTTTTAAGGAACAGCTCACTATTGAGCACCAAATGTTTCAGGTTCAAGGCAATATTGATAGCCGTTTGGCGATTACTGCATCAACACTTTCATCAATTATCGGTAATGTTGTTTTGATTACAAAAAAACAAGAAAGAGCTAATTTAAATGATATAAAAATTTTTGATGTTTTGCCTGAGAGATTATTAGTTTTGGTTGTGTTTAATGATGGGACAGTTGAAAAGAGATTAGTTGATAAAAATCGTTCTAGTTTAATTAAAAATGCTCCAGATATACTTTTTTTAACTAATCAGGTGAAAAAAATTTTTAATAATAAAAAATTTATTAGTGAGTTCGAACAAGATTATTTAATTGATTCAATTAAATCTATTGTTGAAGGAGAGAAATCAGTTATTAATCATGAGATATTTCTTGAGGGGCTGCCTAGTTTAATTGCACAACCAGAGTTTTCTACAAAAGAGTCGATGTTGTCGATATATGAAAATCTTGATTATATAAAATATAATTCTATTTTAATCGAGGATAATTTATCAGAGCAAATTGTTAGTGTTTCTATTGGAGACGAGATTCCCATCAACAGCTTTGACAATCTTAGTATTGTTTCTGCAAATTATTCACTTCGAGAAGCAACAACAGGAAGCATTATGGTTATAGGGCCGAAAAGAATGAGATATGGAAAAGTTATTCCCTTAGTTAGGTATGTATCAGAACTACTTTCTTATTAGTAGTAAATTGGAGGAAGCGTGTTAATTGAAGAAAATAATGATGTAAATGTTAACGAGACTTTTGATGACGAAAGAGATGCTTTGAATCAAGAGTTAGAGGATTGTGTGAATCAAAAAATGCGCGCTATTGCGGATTATCAAAATTTAAAACGTAGGGTAGATGAAGAGAGAAAAGAGAGACAGAAAAGAATAACAAGTGAGGTAGTAAGCAGTGTGTTGCCTGTTCTTGACGACATAGAACGAGCAATATCCTCTAATGACGAAATGCAAAATGAGAAAGGAACAAGCACACATCAAGATAAATGGTCAGAAGGCATTCACTTAATTAGAGAAAAATTTATAAATATTTTAGAAGAAGAAGGTGTTGTTGAAATTGATACAAAAATTGATTTTGATCCTAGTCTTCATGAAGCAGTTGGAAGAATAGATGGCAAGGAAAATAAAATTTTAGAAGTCGTACAAAAAGGTTTTTGTATGGACGACTTAATTGTGAGGCCAGCAAAAGTAATTATTGGTCAAAAAAAGAAAAAATAATTTAGGAGGATAAAAA
>MDTE01161281.1_pt1 | contig 74792 bp, 62 predicted proteins | sample 811231 | NCBI WGS metagenome assembly MDTE01 (sample SAMN05326651, study PRJNA326480) | marine metagenome | isolation source: seawater | place: Indian Ocean: Red Sea | collected 2010
ATGATTAACGATATTTCTAGTATCAATCAACCAAGAAGGAGATCTCATTACAGAAGATATCTCCTCCCAATCAACATATTTAAATTGCTCCCAATCAGTAAGCACTACAATTGCATCTGAGTCTCTAGAAGCTTCAATAATTGACTTAGAAGTATTCCAAGAGCTTATAGATACTTTGTTAGAAGATGGAATATCAAGATCAATTTCTATTTGTTTAGGATTAACCTTTGGATCATATATCCATAAGTTAGCTCCCTCTTCAATAAGATTTCTACATATACTTATTGCTGATGATTCTCTAGTATCATTAGTATCCGCTTTAAAGGCAAAGCCTAATATTGCAATTTTTTTACCACTTACAGTTCCGAAAAGTTTTTGAACGACTGCTTTAGATATTCTATTTTGCGTCCATGAATTTATATTTAAAACACCTTCCCAATATTCGGCTACTTCTTGTAGGCCATAAAATTTGCAAAGATATATTAAATTTAGAATATCCTTCTTAAAACAGCTTCCACCAAATCCAGGACCTGCTTTTAAGAATTTACTTCCTATTCTGGAATCCCTTCCAATAGCATTAGATACTTCATTAACATTTGCCCCTGTTACTTCGCATAAAGCTGCTATTGAATTTATAGAGCTAACTCTTTGTGCCAAAAATGCATTAGCTGTTAATTTAGAAAGCTCTGAACTCCATAAATTTGTTCTTATTATTTTTTCGTCTTTAATCCAATTTTGATAAATTTCAGCTAAAGACTCAATTGAATCTTCATCCTCTCCACCAATTAAAATTCTATCGGGATCTTGAAGATCTTTTATAGCCGTCCCTTCTGCTAAAAATTCTGGATTTGAAAGAACAGAAAATTCTTGATTAATTTGCTCTTCATTTTTATTTTTCCTAGAAGAACCAAGAATTTGTTTTATAGTTTCTGCAGTTCTCACTGGTAAAGTACTTTTCTCAACAACAATTGTTTTGCCAACGGCAAATTCTGCAACTTGTCTTGCCGAAGCCTCTATCCATTTCAAATCACTTGCTTGGCCAGCACCTATGCCCTTTGCTTTAGTGGGCGTATTGACTGATAAAAAAATCATATCTGCCTCTTTAATAGAATTATTTACATCGGTCGAAAAAAATAAATTTTCATCTCTACATTCACTAACTATTTTATCTAAACCTGGCTCAAATACTGGCAAATCTCCTAAGTCATCACTATTCCATCTAGCAATCCTTTCTTCATTTAAATCAACAACATTGATTTTAATATTAGGGCATTTGCTAGCAATAACTGCCATAGTTGGCCCCCCTACATAACCTGCTCCAATGCAGCAAATTGTTCTAACTTTAAATTTATTTTTTTTCATAAAACCCCTTTAAAATAATTTATTGTTTTCATTAAACCGTCAGACAAAGAAACTTTTGGTTCCCAGGATAACTCTGCCTTAGCTAAATCAATAACTGGCTTTCTCTGCAAAGGATCATCACCAGGAAGAGGTTTATTTATAAATTGTAAATTTGGGTCTATAAGATCTCTAACCTTTTCAGCTAATTCTATTATTTTAAATTCTGCTGGATTACCCAAATTGACAGGTGATGTATATTGACTATTCATTAATCTTATAAATCCCTCTATCAAATCATCTACGTAACAAAAAGATCTTGTTTGTGTTCCATCTCCATAAATAGTCAATGAATTTCCCTTCAAAGCCTGAACAATAAAGTTACTAACTACTCTGCCATCATTTGGAATCATTCTTGGGCCATAGGTATTAAATATTCTTACTATTCTTACATCCACATTATGAGTTCTTTGGTAATCAAAACATAATGATTCTGCAATCCTCTTACCTTCGTCATAACAGGATCTAATTCCATAAGAGTTAACACTTCCTTTATAGCTTTCTGGTTGAGGATGAACCTCTGGATCACCATAAACCTCGCTAGTACTTGCCATTAATAGTCTTGCTTTTGTTCTTTTTGCTAATCCCAACATATTATAAGTTCCCATAAAACTTGTTTTTGATGTTTTGATTGGATTAGATTGATAGTGTACTGGTGAAGCGGGGCATGCAAGATGCCAAATCCTATCAACCTCAAGTCTTATAGGTTCTGTAACATCATGTCTTATAAGTTCAAAAAGAGGATTATTTAGATGATAAGAAACATTAGATTTTCTTCCTGTATAGTAATTATCGAGACAAATAACTTCTTGTTCTAAGTCAATAAGCCTATCAATTAAATGGGAACCTAAAAAACCCGCGCCTCCTGTTACAAGATTTCTCAACTTTACTTAATTTATTTTGATTACTAATATATCAAAGATTTGCAGCTTAATTTCAATTCAATTAAGACTTCATCTTAATTTGAATTATTTAATTTAAGGTATACTCTATTTACAAATCTAAATTAATTGAATGAAAATAAGGTTTTTAATATTAGCCACTCTTTTTTCCACATTTTTTAATTTAATTTTTTATGTATTTTTCACTAGAACTAGATTATTCTCAGAAGTTCTATTCCTAAGTGGAAATTTTTCTGCCATACTAGGATTCTTAATTTGTTGGATATTTCTAATATTAATTTCCTACTTTATTTATAAAAAAAAATTAATAGAATTAATAGTCTTAAATTTTTATTCATCAGCTTTACCATCAGTTTCAATATTACTTTTCCATTCTTTAATATTAGTTTCACTCGAAAGGTCTATTACAGTATATACTCTTTCTTATTTAGATTTACATTATGGTGAAATACAATTTACGGAAAATGACTTCAAAAAAATTATTGATTCGAATTACATGAAAGATACTAATATCGCTTCCAAAAGAATAAAAGAACAAATTAAGATTGGGTATATTCAGGATTTAGGAAATAGTAATTATATTTTAACTAATAAAGCCAAAAGGTTTTTATCTAATTCAAGGTCACTGGCAAAATTATTTAGATTAAAAAGAACATTTTTATGGCCTAAAAAATAGATAGAAAAAAGACTTTGAATATATTAAAAATTTTTTTTTAGAAAATTCTTAGTTGGTTGTTTCACTTTTACAAATCATTCCTAAAGCATGATCTATTTTTTCACAAGTTATATATTCAGCAAACTGTCTTTGATAAACAGGCCATACATCTTTTTTGTTAATCTCTGGAATTCCCCTGATAACTAACTGATTACTTTTAATTAGATTTAACATATCTAAATTAAATGGATTTTTATCAGCCATTCCAGGAACAGAATTTATAAAAACACCTAAACAAGGTTGAATATCAAAATGCATCCATGCTTCTGGATCCCATGTATCTATTACTCCACATTTTCTAGAACCTTTTAAAAATTGTTTTTTTGGCAATAAATTTGGAATCCCTTCAAGTTTTGGTTTTTCAACTATTTGATCTGAAATTAAGTATTTTGGAGCTAATAATATATCACTAACAAGTGTAATTGAAACTATATATGAAATGAATATAAAAATTAAAGGATTGACAATTAATCTATTTTTTGAAAACTTAATATCTAAAATTTCACTCAAATAATTTTTTGAATTTAATAATTCTGGAAGCTTATTTAAAGATATTATTAAATAGGATATAAGTGGAATTAATAAACCCCATGATGCTTCTGTTTTATAGATTTGTGAATTACCATAGTCTCCTCCAGCAAAACGCCAACTATCCAATATTTGGCAAATAAAAATAACAGTTGAGAAAAATATTATTTTTTTTAAAAAAATCTGCTTAAGTAAGAATACTTTTTGTTTATTTAAATCAAAATTATTATTTTTGGATATTATAATTTTCCTAAAATATAAAAATATAATTACTGAAGTAAAAAATATTAATATGGGAATAATTTGGTTATCAAAAATATTTGAATGAAAATTTTGGTTGAATTGCTCTTTTAAATTCTTGAGAAGAGTAATTGGATCAATTCTAGATGTATTAGCAAGAATATTCCATTTATAAATATAGATTAAGCCATATCTAAGCTGAAAGAAAATTATTGAAATTATGCATGGAATTGCAACTGAAATAATATTTTTCAAGATACTTCGATTTTTTTCTTTTAGATCAATTTCAGAAATAATTAAAATTCCAAGAAGAAATACGCTAAATGGAGAAGTTAAGCCAATCCAAAGTATTATTATTAAGATACTTGTCAAATTAAAAGTACGAAAATTTAAAAAATTATTTTTATTTTTTTCTTTTTTATTTAAATAAATAGCTCCCCATAACATCATGAAATAAGGTATGTAACTTTCGCTTAAAGGTAAAAAATGATATAAAAAGCTAGTATAAAAAACTAACAAAAATGCTAATAAAGCTGAAAAATTTCTATTGAAGAAAAATCTAAGGGATGAATAAGACAAAGCTACTTGTAAGCATATTGATGCAGCATATGAGCCGTGCTTATGAAGGATTACTGAATCTTGAAAATATTCACGAGGAAAAAATCTACCAAATTTTGATCCCAAAAATAGCAACTCTGGGACTCCAGGCATATGATTAATTGCAATGTCTTTAAGAGGTAAATAACCCCAGCTCGAAAAAAAAGCAGTTCTTACATTTTCAATTGCATCTCCAGCGTGTCCATATGGCCAAGGACCAAATGTAAAGAAATCCGAACGAACAAAAATTAAGAATATAAAAAATGAGATCGCAAAAGTAATTATTGTATCTTTAGCAAAAGAAAGTATATGTGATCTTTTTAAACTGAACAAATCAACTCTTATAATTTCAATAAATATATTACTACATATAGATTATTAAAAATCTATAAATAAAATCATAATTGAATATTAATAATTTTCAAATATAATTATTTTAAATGATTTATTTTTTCTTCAAAAGACTCTTAGTTCTTTTTCAGGAATATCTATAATATTAAAACTTTCAATTTATAATATTACCTTGTCTTTTTTCAAAATTATAATCCTGAGAATATTAAGAAAGAGTATATTCCTCAACTTCTTGAAGATTGATAATTCCATTGATAATTCCTTTGAGAATTTCCAAAGTTTTATTTAAAGCTTTTGATTCTTTAGTTAGTCATAAGATTTATTTTTAATTGAAAATTCAAAAATTATATTTTATTTTAAAATCTATTTAAATTTTTCCCCCAAACCTTTGAAATTAAAAGAGTGTATCTTAAAATTCAAGCCGCCCACCTCAGAATCAAAATTATAGAAAATACCGAAATTATATGCTCTTCTATTCCAAGACAAATCTAAGACAGGATTAATTAAATTATCATTTTCAGAAATATTTTCATCTATGTTTAATTGTCCAGTAAATTTTAGAATCAAAGGACCGTAAATTTGTTGACTTGCAACTAACTCAATAACCTTGGTATCAACAACTTGATCGAAAAGAAAAGGACTTTCCCCAGAGTTAAACTTAAATCTTGGATAAATTCCTATTTCTGTATAATCAAGAAGATTTTTTTTAAAATCTCCCAAAACTAATTTAGGGCCTGTTTTTAATAAAAATAAATCTTGTTTTTTATTGTCGCTATATCTAAAAAAATCTAGATTTCCCTCTAATATCCAATATAGACCCTTCTGGATAGTTTCTGGAGTATATTTAAATGATGAATCAATAAAATAAGGTTTTTGGGGTTCCCAAATATGAAAATTATAAATTTGTTTTAATGATAGATTAGATCTATTTCTATTAATTAATAGCGATGATGAATTTTTTGATGGAGAACCATATTCACCATATGAAAGTGAAAGAAGTGAACTTTTATTTAGTATTGTTTTATTAGAATTGGTTACAATTTTTTCATCTTTCTTAAAGTCTATTCTTCCGCCTAAGGAACTTTGAACTGTAATTTCCCCTAATGATCCATTTTGAGTTTTTTCTCTAAAGCTTCCAAAAAGTGTTAAATCCCCTAAAGTTTTAGCATGTTTCTTTTCTTCAATATATATATTTTTTGTCAGAGAAGTTTCAACTTCCGCGATCTTATCAAGTTTCTCAAAATCTAATGAATTTGTATTCGCTATCAAATAATAATTCCAACTATTGATTGGGCTTTGAAAAATAAGATCTAAACCTAAATAATCAAGAGCATTAGCATCCTGCTTTAATTTAGGGCTTATTGAAGATTCGTTTTTCCCTGGAAAGCTTTTTGTCTCTCCAGTCAATGCTCTTTGAATAAGAAAGTTTGATCGAATATCTAGTACAGTTTCATTTTTATTATTAAAGTATATTGGATCAAAATATCTATACAAATACAAACCATCAAATTTTTGCTTGTCATAACCACCACCCCATTTGAAAGTTTTTTCTTCTTCAACATTTATTCTTCTTGGTCCAATTGGTAAATTTACATTATTTTCAAAAATCAATTTTGACCACTTAGTTCTAATTTTAGTTTTTTCTTCATCAACAATTATTTTAAAATCAATATTTTTAACAATCAATTGGGGATCATTAAATGGATCATTAGTTAAATATAAAGTTTCTGATTTCCAAACGTTATCAAAAATGTCAATCCTTTCAGATACAAATCTAGTTCTTTTTACTGGATTAATATTCGCTTTAAATGAATTATTAGAATCTCTTTTTCGTAGAATATTTCCAACTTCCAAATCAGATGAAGAGTCTAGCCTAACATCTTTAATTTTAAAATCTTTATCAAAATTATCATTTATAGCAATATCGTTTTTTTCATTTTTTAGAAATTCGGATAGATAATCAAAATCCAAAGATCCATATGAATCTAATACATAACCTTTTTTATTTTTAAAGTCATATTGAATTTTACTCGCCAAAAGGAACTGATTTTGAGATTTAAACTTTATATCTCCTTCAATTATTAATAATGATTTTTCCCTATCATAGGAAAAACTATCTGTATTTAAAACTGCTCTCTTATTACTAATAATTACATTACCTTTAGCGGAAAAAATTGAACCTGATAATTCTTCATAATCTGCCAGAATTTCCAACTCTTGTACATTTGAATTCTTAATATTAGAGTCATTTTCAAAACTTACTAGCAAATTATTGAAGAATTTTTGAAAATTTAAAGGGAGATTGAATTTATTTCCATTATTTTTAAAAATTTTCCTTTCTGAATAGGCTAAATTTGTAAAACTTTGATGTTTAATTTCCTTATTATCTATTTTACTATTTCCATTTTTTGAATCTTCTGAAATCTTCTTAATAGGTAAATCAGATCTAGCTAAAATAGGATTTAGTATACCAAAAAAAAGAAAGACACTTAACCAATACAAAAATTTATTCAAGGATTAATTTAATTGTTATTCATATTTTAATTTAAAATGTATTTCTTTTATATTTAGTCTTAGTACATATTCATTAAAGATTAATCAAAAAATTCAAAATTAAATAATGTCTATTTAAATTTTATATGAAATATATTTATTTAATATCCGCCAGGGTTTTTACACTGCCAATTCCAACCATTTTTGCAAATATCCGCAATATTTCTCTTAGGTTCCCAATTTAAAACTGATTTTGCAAGGGAGTTATCTGCCACAACATAAGGGTTATCTCCGGGACGCCTATCAACAAATCTAAAAGGAATTTTTAAACCATTGACTTTCTCAAAAGTTTTTATTAACTCTAAGACACTAGTACCTTTTCCTGTTCCAAGATTGACAATTAAACTCTGAGCTTTTCTTTTCAATAAAAAATTTAAAGTTATCAAGTGTCCTTCCGCAAGGTCCATCACATGTATATAGTCTCTAATGCCTGTGCCATCATTAGTAGGCCAGTCTGAACCATATACCTTAATCTCACTTAATTCACCAATGGCTACTTTTGTTATCTGCGGATATATATTATTTGGCTTACCAAGTGGGTCTTCTCCTATGAGGCCAGATTCATGGGCACCGACAGGATTAAAATACCTTAAACAAGCAATACGCCATTCTGAAGGATAACTGTTATGAATATCATTTAATAATTTCTCAATAGCAAGTTTTGTTTGCCCATAGGGATTTATTGGATCACAAAAATCATCTTCTTTAAGTAACCTACCATTCTGAGCTCTATATACTGTTGCACTACTGCTGAAAACAATACACTTACAATTATATTTTTCCATTATATTTAAAAGTCTTATTGTTCCATTAACATTATTTTCCCAATAAGATAAGGGATTTAATATTGATTCTGAAACTGACTTTAGTCCAGCAAAATGGATAACACCATCTATCTTTTTGCCATTATTAATAGCATCTAAGAAAATCTTCTCAAGAATTAATTTATCCCTAACATCTCCCTTATAAAAATTTAATTTATAAGAAGCATTAATAGATTTATTTTTCAAAATATTAACTATCTTTTTAATTACATTTGGAGAACTATTTATATTAGAGTCGAGAATTATTAATTCATATCCTTTCTCTAATAATAATAATGAGGTATGACTACCAATAAATCCACAACCACCGGTAATCAGTATTTTAGTCATAAAGATAAGGAAGTAGTAGTATTAATTAAATTTATAATCTAAATTAAAATTTTACACCATTAAATTTATTATGATTAAGAATAAAAAGGATAAAAATTATAATATTATAAACTGAACTTGGTTTAGAAACTAAAGAATCCCAAAAGATGGGATAAGAAATACAATAAACTTTTACTTAAAAAACAAATCAAAATAATATTAATTTTTGTATGCTACTCAATAAATAATTTATAAGATAATAAAGGACATTTATAAAGTATGAATAATTACTCACTCCCAAGTATAGATAATTGTTGTGTTGCAGTTATTGGCATGGGATACGTGGGACTACCTTTAGCAATAGAATTAGCATCTACAAAGGAGGAACTAAGGTCCAAAAAAAATACACAAAGAAAAGTTATTTGTTTTGATATAAACAAGTCAAGGATTGATGAGCTAGAAAGAAATTTTGACAAAACAAATGAAGTTTCAGAAAGTAAAATAAAGAGCAAGGAAAACATAATCTTTACAACTAAAGTAGAAAATCTTGCATTAGCTGAAGTTTTTATCGTTACAGTTCCTACCCCAATTGATAGTTCTAAGAAACCAAATCTTACTCCTTTAATAAATGCAACTTCTTCAATTGGTAAAGTCCTAAAATTAAAAAATAAATTTTCCCAAAATACAGATTCCCATAACATACCTTTAGTTATTTATGAAAGCACTGTTTACCCTGGTGCGACCGAAGAAATATGTATACCAATTTTAGAAACTGAATCAGGGTTAAAGTTATTTTCAGATAAAAAAGAATTTGGATTTGGATGTGGTTATAGTCCCGAAAGAATAAATCCAGGTGATAAAAAACATCGAATAACATCAATTGTGAAGGTTACCAGTGGAAATTGTGATGAAGTTGCGCTTTGGGTAGACGAATTTTATAAATCAATTATTACTGCAGGAACTTATAAAGCAAAAAGCATAAAAGTTGCAGAGGCTGCAAAAGTAATTGAAAACACTCAAAGAGATTTAAATATTGCCTTAATTAATGAATTATCAATGATTTTTAATAAACTAAATATTGATACACGAGATGTCCTTGAAACAGCAAGTACTAAATGGAATTTTTTAAGATTTTATCCTGGTCTAGTTGGAGGGCATTGTATTGGAGTTGATCCATATTATTTAACATTCAAAGCTCAGGAAGTAGGATATTATCCTGAAGTTGTACTAGCAGGAAGAAAGATTAATGATTCCATGGCTAGCTGGATTGTTGATAAGCTTATTCTGAATTTGGCAAAATCTAAAATAGTAATTGGAGAATCTAAGGTCTTAATTTTAGGATTAACATTTAAAAAGAATTGTCCAGATATAAGAAATACCCAGGTAATCAAGATAAAGCAATTACTTAATCAATATGATATAAAAACTATTATTGTTGATCCCTATGCAAACAAAGAAGATGCTAAAAAAATCTACAACTTAGATATATTATCGGAAATACCAAAACAGGGTAATTTTTCAGCGACATTAGTAGCAGTTGGCCATGACTATTTCAAAAATATGGCACATGAAGAATGGAATCTAATTAAAAAATCATCAAGTATCATTTTAGATATAGATGGGATTGTTCCCAGGAATTTAAATCCTATAAGAATTTAAAATTAATAATCTCTATCAAATAATTTATTTAAGAAAGTTTCGAAAAATATATAACTAATTAACTTGATATAAAAAAAATAGATTTTGATTAATCAACTTTATAAAAATATCTATACCAATTTACAAAGTTTTTCACTCCATCCTTTATTGAAATTGAAGGTTTAAAATTAATTTCTTTTTCCAGTAAGCTTGTATCTGCAAATGTAGCCTTAACATCTCCAGGTTGCATAGGTAAGAATTTCTTCTTGGCTTCTACTCCTATTCTTTCTTCAATAGCATCGATATAATCCATCAAATTAACTGGTTGAGAATTACCTATATTAAATATCCTATAGGGGGCAAAGCTTGTAGCAGGATTTGGATTTTTTTTATCAAAATCCCTATTAGGGGTTGGAATTTTAAGTAACACGCGATAGATACTCTCAACTATGTCATCAATATATGTAAAGTCTCTTATCATATTCCCATTATTATAAATCTCAATCTCTTTACCTTCAAAAATTGCCTTAGTGAATTTGAATAGAGCCATATCAGGCCTTCCCCAAGGCCCATAAACTGTAAAGAATCTCAACCCAGTAGTTGGCAATTCATATAAATGACTATACGAATGAGCAATTAATTCATTTGCTTTTTTTGTAGCTGCATAGAGACTTACTGGATGATCAACTGAATGCAATTCACTAAATGGCAACTTTTCATTGCCGCCGTAGACAGAGCTACTACTTGCATATACAAAATGCTTTACTTTGATTTTTCTACAAAGTTCAATTAAATTAGAGAAACCAACTAAATTACTCTGGATATAGTCATTAGGGCATTCGATAGAGTAACGAACTCCTGCCTGTGCAGCTAGATTTATAACTTTCGTTGGTTTGTATGTTTCAAAAATTTTTTTTAATTTTTTTTCATCTTCTAGATTTCCTTTAACAAAAACAAATCCTCCAGATTTATTTTTTGATTCTTTTAATAACTTACTTAACCTGAATTCTTTTAATTTAATGTCGTAATAGCTATTTAAATTATCAAATCCAATTACTTCATGTCCATTTCGAATAAGCTTTTCGCAGATATGAAAGCCTATAAAACCTGCTGCACCAGTAACTAAAGTAGTCATACGAGATTGGGGAAAACTTTTCTTATTGAATATCAAGAAAATTTAGACATTCTTTAAGAATAATTATACTTGCATCGCCATTCCCAAAAGGATTTCTTATCTTTGCCATTTGATTATATTCTTCCTTATTATTTAATAATAAATTTGAAATTTTATAGATATTGTTTTGATCAGTCCCTATTAACTTTGCACATCCTGCATTTATAGCTTCAAGTCTTTCAGTATTATTTCTAACTACAAGTACAGGTTTTCCAAAAGTAGGCGCTTCCTCCTGCAAACCGCCTGAATCAGTAATCACAAGTTTACAGTATTTTAAAACAGAAACTAATTCATCATAAGCTAAAGGTTCAGTTAGAAATATACGATCATTTCCTACCAAAACTTTTTTAATAGTTTCCCGAACTAACGGATTTTTATGTAATGGAATTAAAAGGATTGTTGACAAATTATCATCGACAATTCGCTTCAAAGCAATTGCAATATCGCTTAATCTTTCTCCCCAATTTTCTCTTCTATGAAGAGTTGCCAAAATTAAATCTTTTTTACTCAATTCCACTCCATCTATCCGATAAGGTTTTACTCTTTTAGAAATAATCTTTAATGAGTCAATTATTGTATTTCCAGTAATATATGTATTTTTTCTAATCCCCTCTGATAATAAGTTTTTTAGAGAAATATCAGTTGGGGCAAAATGAAGCGAAGCTATCTGTGAAATAAGCCTTCTATTAGCCTCTTCGGGATAAGGATCGAATTTATGACCAGATCTTAATCCTGCTTCAACATGAGCAATTGGGATTTTCTCATAAAAGGCAGCTAATGCAGCCGCAAAAGCTGATGTTGTATCTCCTTGAACTAATACAAGATCTGGTCTAAATTCTTTGTATTCTAATTGCATACCTTCAAGGATAGATTCTGTTATGTATGTTAATGATTGATTTTTTTTCATTAAATTAAGATTTTTACTAGGCTCAATTTCGAATAATTTCATTACTTGAGAAACCATTTCAGTATGTTGACCAGTTAATAAAACCCTTACTTTTAACTTATTTGATTTTTGGAATTGCTTTATTACAGGAGCAAGTTTGATGGCTTCAGGCCTCGTTCCTACAATAAAAGACACTAATGCTTTTATTTCCATTCTGGTACTAACTCAGACAATAATTGTAGACAATCACTCTTTTTTTCTTGATATAAAAAAACTTTTAATACATCTAATTTTGGAATAAGTTCAGAGTACTTTAATGAGGATTCATTTGCTTTAAAAATTAATGGATGTTTTGTCTCTTCAGATTTGGCATCGATAAGAAGTTCTTCAAAAAGTTTCTCTCCGGATCTTAAACCAGTACAAATTATTTCAATATCTCCTTTAGGATTATTTTTATCTTTAATAGTTAAGCCACTCAACCTTATTAATTGTTCTGCTAAGAACATAATCTTAACCGGTTCACCCATATCCAATAAAAAAACATCTCCACCATTAGCAAGTGGTACTGATTGAAGAACAAGCTCTGCTGCCTCTTTTATAGTCATAAAGTATCTTGTTATGTCTTTATGCGTAAGAGTTATTGGGCCACCTTTTTTTATCTGATTTTTAAAAACTGGGATAACAGATCCTGATGAACCCAATACATTTCCAAATCTCACCATCGAAAATTTAATAAATGTTTGATTTTCAGAAAAATATTTTTTTTGATCATTTGCAAAAGCTTGAACAATTAATTCAGATAGCCTTTTTGAGGCGCCCATTACATTTTTTGGTCTAACGGCTTTATCAGTAGAAATTAAAATAAATTGTTTAATATTTCTATTTTTTGCTACTAAGCAAAGTGTATAAGTTGATAAAACATTATTAAAAATTCCAGCTACCGGATTATTTTCTACCATAGGCACATGTTTATACGCCGCGGCATGAAAGATTAAATCGACTTTATGTTGAGTAACAAATTTATCTACAAATTGTTCGTTTGTTACATCACCTAAAATTGGGTAAATATTTTCTTTCTTTTGAAAATTTAAAATAAGTTCTTGATAAATAAGGTATAAATTATGCTCGCAATTATCAACTAATAAAATTCGTTTTGCCTTTAGCTTAACAATTTGTCTGCATAATTCGCTTCCTATAGAACCTCCCGCACCAGTAACACAAACTACTGAATCCTTTATGCCAGGACCAAGAAGAGCTTTATCTGGCAAAACACTTTCTCTTCCTAATAAATCTTCTAATTCAACAGGCTTTAATTTATCAATTTTTACCTTTCCAGTCGTTATATCATTTAGAGAAGGTACCTGCAGAACATCTAATTTTAATGCTTTAAGAGAATTAATAATTTTTCTTCTAGATTTCTTTTCTAAAGATGGTATTGCAATTAGAACATGATTGATATTTGAGAAATTTTTTATTTTTTCAAAACGCGAAATTCTAATACCACATAATTCACGCCCATCTAAATAAGGAGAATCATCAATAAATCCTATAATCTGATATTTCCCCGAAATAATAATAGAAGAAGCTAATTGAGCTCCTGCATTACCTGCACCATAAATTAAAACCCTTGGAGATTTTTTTTTAAAAAGACTTAACCTGATTAAAAAGTCTCTTAAAATTAATCTAGAGCCTGAGATTAATGCGGTTAGAAAAAACCAATTTAGAATAAGAAACTTGAAGCCAAATATTAACTTATAATTAAATATTCCAAAAATTAAAACTAAAAATATTAAAAATAAATTTCTTATTGCAGTTAAATAAAATAATGTGCCACCAATATATTTTGATATTGCCTTGTATTGTCCGCTAAATAAAAGAACTAATATTCCAATTAATAAAAAAAAGAAAACTTTATAGTAAAGAAAATCTAAATCAAAAAGTGAATTGTTTATGAAGTAATTAGTAAAGATAATGCTACAAAAAATAAGCACTCCATCAATTCCAATTAAAGCTATTTTCCTGAATAAAATATTTGTTAGGATGATATTTCTTAAAAACTTTTCTTTTCTTATCATAGCTTTAGAGTTTTTCTGGTGTTTATAAAATTCATAAAATCTCAATCAAAGAACATCTAGGTACCATTTTTAATAATCTTTTAAAAAAATCCATCCCAAAATTGGTAAATTAATTATTTTGAGCTTTTGATCACATTCGGCTAATTGATCTTTAGTAACTTGACCTTTTTGCACAATCAAAATAATAGAATCGCAATTACTTAAAACATCAAAATTATAATTATTTACTAAAGATATGTTCTTACCAGAGTCTAATAAATTATTTTTAAAATCTTCAATAAAGGTATTTGATATTTTTGTTAAAAAAACTAGTCCAAGATTTTTAATTTTAGGGTTTTGTTTTATATTTTTGCCAATCAAACTTAGTGTATCTTTGATATCCTTTTTATCATTTAGATCAATTTCTTTAATTAATTTATATTTAATTAAATATTTAAATTCTTTTAAACTATAAATGTATCCTGAAATATTTTCAATATAAAGTGCTCCTAAAACTCCTAATGTAATTCCAGATAAAAAGCCTAGTAATACAATTTGCTTTTTCTTAGGAAAAACAGGATTTTCATTTAATGTTGGAGTAGATATTAACTCCCATGGACTATTCTTTTCCGCTAACTGCAGAGAAAGAATTTGTTTGGTATTTTCTAAATTGTTAATAATTTGCTCTAACCTAAAAACCTCTCTTTGCAGCTCTTTGGATTTAATTACTATATCTTTAGGTTTACTTATTATTTTCAATCTACTCTTAAGGTTACCTAATTCATTATTTAAATTGTCTTTAATATTATTGTATAAAACTAAATTTAAGTTTTTTATACTTTTTTTAATTTTCTTTACTTCATTATCGTTCTCAGTAAAGAATTTTCGTAATTCAGATAATTCAAAAACTTTTTTCTTAATAACAGTATTTATAGATTCTTTTTTATCGTATTCTTCAAAATAAATTTCTAAAGGTAAAATTTTATCGTCATATTCAGTTACCTTAATATTGTCTATCTCGTTAAGAGAGACCTCTAATTGTTTAATCTGATTTTGCAACAATAACCTAGGATCAATATCTAAAAGAACTAAATTCTCATCTGCTTTTTCCTGTTTAAATTGTGATTTAAAAGGTACTGCTGTTAAATTATTTTCTAAAGAAAAAGCTATGTAATCTCTAAAAGCTTTTTCACTTAAGTCCAAATAATAAGTAATTTGATCTTCAAAATAATTAATTGATCTTAATAAACCTTTACTCTTATCTCTGTCTGGATAATCTTTATAAGCATCAGATATCTTATTAATAACGGGTAATATAAGTTCTTTATCTGTATCTTTATAAGAGAGATCCAATACGCTAGTTTTTGGAATTAAGCTTACATCGATAGTTGAAAACCAATCTTCAAACCTGAAATTACGTACATTTTTGCCTTTTAACTTTTTTTGCTCTTTTACAAAATCAAATATTGGCTTCAAAACTGAGGGGCTTTTCAGAATCTCAAGTTCTGTGTTTAAGTTTGTATTCTGAGTTAAATTACCTCCAAATATTCTCAACCCAGAGTTATTAAGATTATCTAATAAAAGATTTTTTAAGGAACTTGATTGAGCTTGATCTAGAACTATTTGGAATCTTCCTTGCCAAACAGGTTTACGAGTAAATGCGTAACCAAATGATAATAACAATACGCTTGTAGCTACAGAAAAAATAAATGTTTTTTTTCTAGAAATACACTCAAAAATTGCATTAAAATCAATCTCGTTATAAATTTCTCTATTTTCGGTATCACTTAAATTTTGATCTAAATTCTTCATTGATAATAGTTATTTAAAGAAATTATATATTTTTTAAAATCATTATAAATTTAATAATACTATAAGAACAAAATCCTTAGATAAAAAATTTCTAGTTTTTTAAAAAATTATTGTTTTTGTTACAACAAGTCCAATAGCATAAGAAAATTTTTAGTATTTAAGGTTTGCTTTAAGATATCTTATAAAGATAGAATTCTACTAGAAATGATTAAAAATCCTTAAATCTTTAATTAAATAATTTATAAATCATATGTTTTTAACTAAATTCAGATATATTTGCAATCAAATTTCGCAAAAAAAAATAAACTAAAAAAAATTCCCACAAGAAACAGACCCCTTAGCTTTTTTAAATTAGATGATGAATATAAATAAAATTGAGGAGAAAAGCTTATATGAGTTAATAATTTTGCTCCTAAATAAAATATCGATGAAGCGTAAAATAAATTTAATTGTTTTATTTGTTCTTATGTTAATAAGTAGCTTTGCTGAAATTTTTTCATTAACTCTAGTAATGCCTTTTTTAACAATTATTAGCAATCCAGATAGCGTTTGGCAATTTGAATTTGTACAAAATTTAAATCAAATATTTGGGTTCAAATCTCCAAAAGAATTGATTATTCCAATTACTTTTTTATTTATAATTTCATCTTTGCTTTCTGCTGGATTGCGCCTTGCTACCTTTTGGCTAAATGGTAAATTAGCTGCACTAATTGGAAGTGATATTGGCTATAAAGTATATTTAAAAACTTTATATCAACCTTATGAGAAATATATCTTAAGTAATAGTAGTAGATTGATTTCAACTTTAAAAGTTCATTTAAATAATGTGGTAGGAATATTTAATTTATTTCTTACACTTGTTAGCTCATTAATTATTTTATTAGGACTTACATTAACTCTCTTATTTTTTGATGGCAAAGTATCAATAATTTCAGGCACTTTATTAGGCCTTGCATATATTCTTATTGGATTTTCATCTAATAAAAGACTTTTAAGAAATAGCAAAAAAATTGCTTTTTATCAGAATGAAAGTACAAAAATCATACAAGAGGGTCTTGGAGCATATCGGGACATTATCCTTGATAAGAGTCAAAAATTATATCTTGATATTTTCAGGGAATCAGAATTTCCATTAAGAAATTTAAATGCTCAAAATAATTTTTTAGGAGTTTTTCCGAAATACATGATGGAAGCTTTGGGTATTTCTCTTATTGCAGTAGCTGCTCTAATTTTATCCTCCTCTAAGGGAAATATTAATAATGCGATCCCACTTCTTGGTGCATTTGCACTTGGTGCACAGAAAATATTACCCGCTACCCAAGCTGCCTATGGATCTTGGGCAGGAATAAAGTCTAATAGATCCTCAATTGAGGCAATTCTTTTTTATATAGAGAAATCTATAACTACCAATAGAAAATTCAAAAAAATAAATCCTTTGATTTTTAAAAAAAATATTATTTTTAAAAATGTCTCATTTTCTTATGAAAAAGATAAAAAATTGATTTTGAAAGATGTCTGTTTTGAAATTAAAAAAGGCGAAAGAATTGGCATTATTGGTAAAACAGGTAGCGGAAAATCAACAACTGCAGACTTGATAATGGGTTTGTTGAGACCTACTAATGGTTCAATTTTTGTTGACGGTAAGTTATTAGACTATCAATCAAACTTAGAAATGCTTTTGCGATGGCAGTCAAGTATTGCTCATGTACCACAATCAATATATCTTGCAGATCGATCAATAGCTGAGAATATTGCCTTTAAAGAATCTAAAAACCAAATAGATATGAACTTAGTCAGAAAAGTTGCTAAGAGAGCTCAAATTGATGATTTTATTCAATCAATCCCAAATAAATACTCCACCATGGTGGGAGAGAGAGGGATCAAATTAAGTGGTGGGCAAAGACAAAGAATAGGTATAGCAAGGGCTCTTTATAAAGGCGCTAATTTATTGATATTAGATGAAGCAACAAGTGCCCTAGATGATATTACTGAAAGAAACTTAATCAAAACAATTGAGAAACTTGATAAATCCCTTACCATCATTATGATAGCCCACAGATTAACCACCATAAAGAACTGTGAAAAGTTAATTAAATTAAATAACGGTTTTGTAGATTCAATAGGAAGTCCGGATGAAGTATTATAGTTTATGAAAAGTTTTGAATATGAAAATTGATAATTCCTCAAGAATCCTAGTAACTGGGGGTACAGGAAGCTTTGGAAAAGCATTTATAGAAAATTTACTTGAAAAATTTCCAAAAATAAATAGGGTTGTAGTCTTTAGCAGAGATGAACTTAAACAATGGGAAATGCAACAAAAATTTCCTTATGAAAAATTTCCAAATTTGAGATTCTTTTTGGGAGACGTAAGAGATCAGAATAGATTAAAAAGAGCATTTGAAGGAATAGATATTGTTATTCATGCCGCAGCATTAAAGCAAGTACCAGCTGCTGAATATAATCCTACCGAATATATAAAAACAAACATAAATGGTGCTGATAACATTATACAGGCTGCAATAGATTCAGAAGTTAAACGAGTTGTTGCATTAAGTACTGATAAAGCAGCAGCGCCAATTAATTTATATGGAGCAACAAAATTATGTTCTGATAAGTTATTCATAGCTGCAAATAATATATGCGGTGCTAAAGATATAAAGTTTTCTATCGTCAGATATGGAAATGTGATGGGTTCAAGAGGATCAGTGATACCTTTTTTTATAGAAAAAGCAAAAACTGGTGTTTTACCAATAACCGATATGGAAATGACAAGATTCAACATAACTCTAGATGATGGGGTTAATGTTGTTTTAAAAGGTATTGAGAAAATGATTGGAGGGGAGATTTTTGTACCAAAGATACCAAGTTATAGAATAAGAGATATCGTAGAAGCTATTGGCCCTAATTGCGAGCATAAAATTTTAGGTTTTCGTGCTGGCGAAAAACTACATGAAGAAATGATAACGATTAACGATAGCCATATGACTTTAGATATTGGGGATTATTATTCCATCTTTCCGACAGAAGAAAAATTAAAAGCCGTACTTAATAAAACAGAAGATTCAAATAGGGTTAAAAAAAATTTTAGCTATAATTCAGGGGAAAATCCTAATTTCTTAAAAATTGACCAAATAAGAAAACTAATTTTAAAACATATAGATAGTAAATTTAATCCTATTTAAAATTGAATTTTATACCTTACGCAAAACAAAGTATATCTAAATCAGATATTAAAGCTGTTGAAGAAGTCTTAAAAAGTGACTTCCTAACGCAAGGTCCAATTGTTGAAAGATTTGAAAATAAAGTTTCCGAGAAAGTGGCTTCAAAATATGCGGTTGCAGTAAATAGTGCAACGAGTGCTCTTCATATATCCTGTAAAGCCCTAGGATTAAAAAATGAAGAATGGCTTTGGACATCACCCAATTCTTTTGTAGCTTCAGCAAACTGTGCTATGTATTGTGGAGCAAATATTGATTTTATAGACATTGATAAAAGAAGTTACAACATATCAATTAATAAACTAAAAGATAAATTGATTCATGCAAAAAAAAATAATAAATTACCTAAAATAATTATTCCAGTTCATTATGCTGGTCAGAGTTGTGATATGAAAGAAATAAAAGCATTATCTGATGAATTTAATTTTAAAATAATTGAAGATGCTTCACATGCAATAGGAGGTAAATATTTAGGAGAAAATATTGGTTGTAATAAGTTTAGTGACATTACAATATTTAGTTTTCATCCAGTAAAAATAATAACTACTGGAGAAGGTGGTTTAGCCTTAACAAATGATGCAATAATAAGGGACAAATTGAAATCACTTAGATCTCATGGTATATCCAGAAATAATTCTGCCTTAAAAGCTTTTCCAGAAAATGAAATTTGGAACTATAACCAGGATAGCTTAGGTTTTAATTACAGAATTCCAGATATAAATTGTGCATTAGGTATAAGTCAACTAAATAATCTTGATTCATTTATTAAAAAAAGAACAGAAATTGCAGAGATTTATAATAATGCTTTTAAAGATACCTCATTGGTAACACCATGGCAAAACCCACTAGCTGAAAGTAGTTATCATCTTTATCCAATTAGAGTGAATGAGGAAAAAGTTGGCATTCAAAGGAACTTTTTGTATCATAAACTTAAAAAGTTAAACATTGGTGTAAATATTCATTACATACCAATTTACAGACATTCTTTTTACCAGAATTTGGGATTCAAAAAAGGTTATTGCATTGAAGCAGAGAATTTTTTTCAAGAAGTAATATCATTACCTATGTTCCCAACACTTTCTGAAAAAAATCTAGATTTTGTTATAGAAAATATAAAAAAAATTATAAAAAAATGAAGACTAAAAAAAAATATAAAATTGGTCTTGGGAGTGCTCAATGGGGAATGAATTATGGGATATCGAATAATAATGGTCAGTCAAATGAAGAGGAGATAAAAAGAATAATCTCTTATGCAGAAAAAAAAAACATAAATGTAATTGATACTGCAGCTAATTATGGAAATGCGGAAGAAATAATTGGTAAGTATTTGAATTCTAATTTTAAATTAATTACAAAAACTCCTCATTTTAAGAGTAAATATCTAACAAAGTCTGATGGGGAAATGATAATTTCTACATTTAAAAAGTCATTAAAAAACCTAAATAAAAAAAAAAATCTATTGTTTAATGATCCACAACTATAGTGATCTTTTTAAAAACGGCTCTGAAAATATAATTAAATCTTTATATGAACTAAAAGAAAAAAATTATGTTGAAAAAATAGGTATTTCAATTTATTCGAATTGTGAAGTAGATAAAATTCTTCAAAAATTTTCTCCTGATTTAGTCCAATTACCTTTGAATATTTTTGACCAGAGACTTTTAAACAATGGAACAATTGATTTATTTAAATCAAAAGGGGCTGAAATCCATGTTAGATCTCTTTTTCTACAAGGTTTATTATTAATGAAAAATATACCAAATTATTTTTCACCCTGGAAAGGCATAATAAATAAATGGAATGATTTTTGTAAAAGCCATTCCAAATCTAAACTAGAAATAGCATTAAATTTCGTAAATAATTTAAATAATGTTGATAAATTGATTCTCGGAGTAGAAAATTTAAATCAATTAAAACAAATAAACACTTCTTTGGATGAAAACTTAATTCTTGACCTAAAAGAGTTTGCATGCCTAGATGAAAATTTAATTAACCCAACAAATTGGCAAATTAATGATTAGAAGAAAATTTAATTTAGGGATTATAGGTTTATCTGAAGGAAATGGGCATCCATATTCTTGGTCAGCAATATTCAATGGATATGACAAAGTGCAAATGGAAAAATGCGGTTTTCCTGTAATCCCAAGATATTTAGAAAAAGAGGACTTCCCAAATGTTTGTATCAAAAATGCAAAAGTTACACATGTTTGGACTCAAGATAAAAAAATATCTAAACACCTAAGTCAAACTGTATTCATTGAAAATATTGTAGATAAATATACAGATATGATAGGCAAAGTTGATGGAGTATTAATTGCCAGAGATGATGCCAATAATCACATCACATTTGCAATGCCTTTCCTAAAAAAAGGCATACCTGTTTTTATAGATAAACCTCTCGCTTATTCTTTAAAAGAAGCAAAAAAATTATTGGCATTAGAAAAATATGAAGGGCAAATTTTTTCATGTTCAGCATTTAAATATGCGCCAGAATTAGATTCCCTAAAAAAAAATCTCAAAGAAATTGGAGATTTGAAATTAATAAAGGGATCCGTTCCTAAAAACTGGAAAAATTATGCAATACATGTTATTGACCCCATAATAGAGTTAATTCCTAACTTGGGAATTATAAGAAAAAGATGTTTATGGGAATTTGATGAAAGAAATATTTTAATTCTTAATTTTGATAATAATTTAGAAATAAACATTCAATCTTTTGGTTATTTAAAAACACCTTTAGAAATCAAATTATTTGGTCAAAAAAATTCAATAAGTTGCGAATTTAAAGATACTTTTAAATCATTTAGGAATAGTTTGAATAACTTTTTAAGATCAATTCAAGATGAAAATTATAGTATTGACAAGAAATTATTATTAAAAAGCATAGAAATAGTTGAAGCAGGTATAAAATATAAATAAAGATATTTTTATATTTTTACAATTGAAAGTTCTATTGCTATCGCCATATCCAGATAATCTGTTAAGCGCAATAAAACAATTTAATGATGAATTTTTAATAAAAAATGAATCAGTTAATATCGAATTTTTAAAATCTAATAATATTGATTTTATTATTTCATATGGATTCAAAGAAATAATAAATAGGAAAGTTATTGCTTATATGAATAATTCGATTATCAATCTTCACATTAGTTATTTACCATTTAATAGAGGATATTATCCAAACCTCTGGAGTCATCTAGATGGCAATCAAAGCGGAGTTTCAATTCATATAATTGATGAAGGAATAGATACCGGTAGGATACTTCTAAGAAAAAAAATTAACTTTGATGTGAATTGTCATACTTTTTCATCGTCCTACGATATTTTAAAAAAAGAAATTGAAAATTTATTTATTTCAAATTGGCATCAAATAAGATTAAATAAAATTAAAGGGTTTAAGCCATTGGAAAAAGGTACTTTTCACTTTAAAAAAGAAGGATTAGATTTTCTAAAAAAAATAAATTATAACTGGGATACAAATATTGATCATGCTATTAATATTTTTAAAAAAGGTAATTTAAGTTAGAGTTAATATTATTAAATTTATTTAAATTAATCCTCTTTTTAAAAAATGTTTTCTCTAGAAAAAGTAGATACAGGATCACAAAAACACATTAATGGATTATTTGATATTTTATGTTCAAGAAAATATAATATAAGCCACAAGCAAAATCCTAATTTTCAAGAACATGAGAATTTTGTGAAAAACAATCCTTATAGAAAATGGTATTTAATCATAAATGCAAACAGATATGAAGGGACAATATATATAACTTATTCAAATATAATAGGAGTTAATTTAACCTTGCCAACTGTCGAAAAATATAAAGATGCTATTAATTTAGTTCTAAAAAATCATAAACCTTTGAAACCTATCAAATCTGTAAGAAGTGCTTATTTCATTATCAATACAAATCCATATAATAATACTTTACAAAAAACATTAGAAGAACTTAACTTTGAGCTTATCGAAAGAAGTTATGCTTTTATTAAATAATAAATACTAATTTTTTATAATTGCTTTGAAAATGATAAATTCATTATCATACTAATGAAAATTTACTTGAATTGATTATGTTTAGGATAAATAATCGTTTAATAGCAGAGTCAGAAAAACCTTATATTATTGCAGAATTATCGGCTAATCATTGTGGCTCGATTGAAAGAGCCAAGATGACTATTAAAGCAGCAAAAAAGTGTGGAGCAGATGCCATAAAATTACAAACTTATACTGCGGATTCAATGACCATAAAATGTGATAAGGCAGATTTTAAAATCAAGGGTGGATTATGGGATGGATATAATCTATACGATTTATATAAAGAAGCGAGCACACCTTATGAATGGCATCGTTCTTTATTTGAATTCGCGAAGGAAATTGACATAACTATATTTTCAACTCCTTTTGATGAGAATGCAGTTGATTTGCTAGAGAATTTAGATACTCCTGCATACAAAATTGCTTCTTTCGAATTAAATGATTTACCCTTAATTGAATATATTGCTAAAAAGGGAAAACCTATTCTTATGTCTACTGGGATGGGTAGTCTAGAGGAGATTAAAGATGCTGTAGATACAGCTCAAAAAGCAGGATGCAGAGAACTTTTACTTTTTCATTGTATAAGTAGTTATCCAACACCTTCAAAAGATTCAAATATAAAAATGATTCTTGAACTCAAGAAAGAATTTAATGTGCAAGTAGGCTTATCAGATCATACTTTAAATAATACTTCAGCCTTGGCGGCTGTGGCTTTGGGAGCAACTGCTATAGAAAAGCATTTTATTTTAGATAGGTCCGAGAAAGGTCCCGATAGTTCTTTCTCTATTGAACCTAATGAATTGGAAAAGTTAGTTACAGATTCACAAGATTGTTGGGAGTCATTAGGTTCACAGTTTTTTAAAAGACCAAAATTAGAAAGTAAAAATAAAGTTTTTAGAAGATCTCTATATTTCGTTAAAGACTTAAAAAAAGGTGAAAAAATCACTAAAAGTAATATAAGGCGTATTAGACCTGGATATGGTCTTTCACCAAAGTATATAGATCAGATAATTAATAGAAAAGTAAATAAAAATATTTATAAGGGAGATCGTGTAACTTGGGAAGTTATTGATAAAAATTAAATATTAGATTTATTGTCATCCTTATATAATTTTATTTTTGAAGTTAAAGTTTTATTTTTTAATTCTGCTTCTGAAAATTCTATTTTATAATTACCAAAATTAATAAAAGCTTTTTGATATCCTTCTCCATCTACCATTCGAATTTGATCATAAATTTGATTTATTGATTTATCTTTTTTCAATTCATTATCTTTTTTATTCAGTCTTTTAAATATTTTTACTACGCCTTTCTGGGATATTGGTTCAGGATTATATTTAACAATTTTTAAAATAGATTTCTCAACACATACTGCTACTCTCTCAAAAATATCTTTTATGGATCCATCTAAAGATATATCCTCCATAGTATATATTGGACCAGCATCTAACTCTTCAGTCATTCTTAAAGAACAAACCGGTGAATGCTTAAAGCCCCTAATTATTAAATTTTGAATAGGACTCCCTCCTCTTCCATAAGGTAAGGGTGCAGTATGAAATGCAATACATTCAAATTCCTCTAAAATTTCATTTTCCACCTTCCAGTTCCAATGGGGGAAGAATATATATCTTGGTTTACATTTTTTTAGTTTTTCTATAGTTAATTCTTCTTTTCTTTTAATTTCAAAAACAGTAAGTTTCTTGAATTCATCTGATTTCTTATGTTTTGAGAACCAATTCCTTGATGAAGCAATAACAATTTTTGTCATCTAATTATTTTTCTTATTATTTCAAATGATTCAGCAAATTTTAATCCAACTTGATTTCCTCTATATTTAGCTAAATTTTCTATACCTAAATATGATCTTGAGTCAGGATAGGCTCTTATTTCTGAATCATATGATTTTAGAGCCTCTAACTTAATTTTTAATGTTTCTTCAATATTTATGTATAAATTTGGGAAAAAAGTATTTGTAATTGATTTATGACCATAATCTGTTGCTGATGGGATTTCAAATAATCTAATCTCATGCCAAACTTCTTGTTTTTGAGGTCGAAATGATGTAAGAACAGCCTTACTTACTAGTTGATGATCAATATTTAAATCCGCAGCACTGTGAGTATATATAATCGTAGGTTTAATTTCATCTTTTACTATTTCGATAAATTTAATGATTTCAATAAGTGGAACCTTATCAATCTGATTATCTGGGAAATTACCTTTTCTAATCCATTTAAAACCTAAAATTTTAGCCGCCTGTTCTGAAGAGACATCTCTAGAATTAATTTCTTTTTTGGAAACTGAACCTCTAGAACTTAAACCATCTGTCATTGACATGGCATAAACATTATCTCCAGATTGGACATGTTTTGCAATTGTCCCGCCCATACCTAAAGTTTCATCATCAGTATGTGAAACTACTATTAGAACAATATCATGAGTTTTATTTATTAATAGATTTCCCCTCATCACCTAGAAAGTTCATCAAAACTACCCTTCATTATATACTTATTAATACCTTAAGATAATTTGTGCTTATAGTTTCCTAGAAAAAAAATTAAATATAAGAAAAAGTGAAAGGAATGATCACTTAAAATAATTAAAAAGTTTCACTTTCTCTATTAATAAAGAGACAAAGTTCATATTTGTTTTTAATAATATTTGGAGTTTGGGGAAGATTTTATTGATTTATAAATTTTTAAAAAATGTCACTAAATTTTTATAAAATATAATCACAGTTAAATTTAATTTTTTTCATCAGTTGGATTAAATTCGGGCATTATTTCAGAGTTTTTTGGACTTATACCTTTCCTATTAAAAGTTACAACAAGAGTTCTTATTAAAATCGAAAAGTCAAGCATAAAGCTCTGGTTCTCAACATAATAAATATCATAATTTAATCTTTCTTCCCAATCTAATAAATTTCTACCATTGATTTGTGCTAAACCACTTAATCCTGGCTTAACATCATGTCTTTTTAATTGTTCTTTAGAGTATCTCGATAAATATTTCGTCAAAAGAGGTCTAGGGCCTATAAAACTCATATCACCTTTAATTATATTTAATAGGGAAGGTAATTCATCCAAAGAATTCTTTCTTAACCATCTTCCAAATCTTGAAATTCTTTTATTATCATCTTCAAGCTCTTTAACTTTTATATTCATGGTTCTAAATTTTAATAAGTTAAATATTTTACCCTTATATCCAGGTCTATCTTGTTTGAATAAAATCGGTTTTCCATTAACAATTAAATTAATAAAGCCAATTAGAAAAATCAAAGGTATTAAAAAAATAAATAATAATGATGCAAAAACAATATCAAATAATCTCTTAATTATGTCTTTATAAAACATTATTTTATTTTCCTTTAGTTAGTCATTATAAAACTTAGTATTACACTTAAAAAAAAATAATCAAATTAATTAGCTGCAAGCAAATATCAATAAATAGAAAAATTAAAAATTTTATTTATTTTATTTAAAATTATCTTTTATCAAAATTAATATACTCTTTTTATTAAAATATATATATAGTGAATTTAGACAAATTTTTAAATTTGAAAATTCATGCATTTTTTCAATAAATTAATTTGAGTTAAATATTCTCTATTAATAATCTCATCGATATTAATCTTAAATATATCTTATTTGTTTAATGGACTACCCTTTAATTAGCATTATTTTAAGAACCTATAAAAGATCAAATAAATTAGAAAAATGTATTGAAAATATTATTCGCCAAAAATATAAAAATTGGGAATTAATAATTGTTGATGACAATGGTATAAAAAGCAAATATTCTGGAGAAGCAAAAAAAATAATTCAAAAATTCAAGAAAATAAATAATCCTATTTGGATTATTGAACATAATGAAAATTTAGGACTTTGTGCCGCTGGAAATACTGGAATTGAGAAAGCCAATGGTGAATTTATTGCTTTTATTGATGACGATGATGAATGGGAAGAAAATAAATTATTTTTACAAATTAATCCTATGCTTAAAAATAAAAATATTGGAATTGTTTTTTGTGGTTTGAGATATATAGACCTTACAAGAAAAAATAATAAAAGGATAATCTTTAATTTGGAAGAAAACCTTTTTTTAGGGATCTTAAAAAAAGGCAGTGGAATATGCACTTCAGCACTTCTTTTTAGAAAAGAAGTTTTGCTCAAAATAAATGGCTTCGATAGAAATAAATTGAGTTCATATACAGATTTTGATCTATTACTAAGAGCTTCTCAGATAACTAATCATGTTGAAATAAGAGAACCTCTTGTTAATTATTATGTTGATTATGAAGGTATTTCGAGAAACTACAAAGCCAAATATGAAGGTAAGAAAATAGTTCTTAAAAGATATAAGGATTACTTCATAAAATTTAATTTAGAAAAGTATTTTGGGTCACACTTAGAAGTTCTAGCTGATTATGCGCTATTAATAGATAAAAGATTAGGAGCTATTAAATATTATACAGCTTCATTATGTATGGATCCTTTTGTAGTAAAGAGATATTTTAAAATTATAATTTCTATCTTAGGAGGAAGAAAACTTTATATTTTTCTTCTTGATAAATTTTCTGAAAAAAAATTTTTTTGAAAAATTATTCTATTAACTTTAAAACTTGATTAGCTGCCCAACTACAGGTATCAAGTTTACCTGAAAAAACATCTATTATTTTCCCACTTTTCCTTAAAACTGTAGTTCTTTCATCGGTACTTTCAACATTCCTTTTTATTACTCTAATTCCTCTCATAGAATACTCGAATTTACTTTTATCAAAAAATTTTATATATTCATTACCATGATTCACAAAAGTTTTAAATCTTGACTTTTCTATATCCGAAATATCATCCCACAGTTTAATATTATTATTATTATAAAATGATTCAGGAACTTTATCACTAATACTTGTGGAGTGAATAGCATTTACAACGTTACCCAAAATAGAATAAGAAGTACCTAAAAGTGGGTCAATACACATAAAAGGGCCATCAATAATTACTAAACTAATATTTTCAAGTTCTTTTGGAGGTGTAATAACAATTTTTTCAATAAGCTGGTATTTATATTTATTTATTAACTCAATAGGTAGTAATTCTTGGCATGTGCCATATCCGCAAATAATTACATAATCATATTCTTTTAATAAATCTTTTGTAAATTTTGTATTTAATTTTAAATTCAAATTTGATTGATTTTTAATTCTTTCAGATATGGTTTGCTTTAATCTTTTGTAATTGATCAGACCTTCCTCAACCTGAACTATAAAAGGTACTTTTTCAGTAAGCAAGTTGTTGAATTTATTGGTTATTGAATATTTTAAATTACATTTTTCAAGAAATTCAATGTAAGTTTTTTCATCTACATGCGAATTATCTTTAGCTATGCCATACAAATTTTCAAAAGATGAATCCACAGTATCTCCATATTCATCAATAAAAAGAGGTATCGTCACTTTTAATTGACTTACTGTTTTTAAGGATCTAGGGTAATGATATCCCCTGTGAAATCTATATTGGTTTACTCTTGATGCACCTAAAAGAATATCCTTTTTTTCTTCATACAAAAAACAATGATAATTATTTGAGGATAACCTAAGAGCTATTGTACTTCCAAAAACCCCTGCCCCAACTATTGCAATTTTTTTAGATGATTTCATTTTAGATTAGAAATTATATTAGCGACATTTAAAGCTAAAGAATGATTTTGATTCTCCAATTTTAGATCACCTGCTATTAACAATCTAAAAATATTTTCTATAGATGAAATATTATTTTTACATATTATATTATTTTTCAATTTTAAAAATATTCTGTCTTTAAAAAATATATCTCCATTAAACATTACAAATTTAGAATAATGAACAAGTTTCTCATTATTTTTAATAACTATATCAAAGTTGATATTTTTATTTATTTTTCCTTTAAAAAAAGCATCATTTTTTTTAATTTCATATTGATCTATTACAATTTCGTTATTAATAGAGTAAAAAAGCTCTGCAAACATATGAGGCAAAAGTCTCCAATTTAAACCATCTGGAACATTGATATTTTTTTGCCAAAAAATTTCTATTTTAGATATTTTTTCAGTAGTTTCTTTTAAAATATTGCGTAAATATAAGGAGTTCTTTTCAAAATAGAATTCATAGTTGAATAAAACATACTTTTTCTCCAATTTAGCTTCAAATAATATTTGACTGAGAATATTTGGATTCAATGATCCCGGTTTTTCGATAAGAAATTTATCACTATTTTCTTTAAATTCTTTCCAAACATTATAAGTTTGTAAGTAACCAACGCTAATGTAAACTATATCAAATTGATGAAAATCTTTGTTTTCTTTATCAAAAAAAGTTAATTTATCTGAATTAATATATTCTTCGAAATATAAATCTCTTTCATTTTTTCGACTTACATAAAAAACACTAAATCCAAAATTAATCATTAATTTTGTCATTGTTTTTCCCCATTTCCCTTTTCCTATCAGAAGAATTTTATAATTTCCATCAAACAAGCTCATAAATGAATTAAATATATTTTAAGGTTTATTATTTTGATGCTTTTAGTAAAATTTTCTTGATCAATTTAGCGTATTTTCTCATTTGTATCTCATCTATTGTGTTATGAACTAAAAACATAAGACTTGTTTCTCCAAGAATGGAGGCATTTTTTAATCTATTCATTGGTTGTAAATTATTTAAGGTAAAACACTTTTCCAAATATATTTCACTACACCCTCCTGAAAAGGCAGGATAACCCTCTTTATTGATTTCATTTAGAATTAATTCTCTATTCCAAGAATCTCTTAAATAATCTTTTTTTATATAACAATAAAATTTATACCATGCGTGCTTTAAATTTTTATCTGGCATAGGAATCCTTAAACATGGAACATCTGATAATTCTTCATAAAGAATATTTGCATTTCTGTTTCTAATTTTATTAGTCTCAAAAATCCTACTTAATTGAATCCTACCAAGTGCACTTTGTATTTCAGTCAACCTGAAATTTGATCCAAATTTTTCGTGAATAAAGCTAAATTCTCTAGATTTTTTGGAAACCTTAATAGAATCTAAGGTCTTGCCATGATCCCTAAAAGACCAAACTTTATTATAAATCTCAAATGAATTAGTAGTGAGCATTCCTCCCTCACCTCCAGTGGAAATAATCTTATCTTGGCAAAAACTCCATATAGAGATGTCTCCGAAACTTCCTACTGATTTGCCATTAATTTGAGCTCCATGAGCTTGCGAGCAGTCTTCAATTAAGTAAATTCTTTTATCCTTTGCAATTCGTGAAATACTTTCCATATCGCATGGCCAGCCAGCGAGATGAACTACACATATTGCTTTTGTTTTTTGATTAATAAGTGATTTAATAAACTCTGGAGATATACATCCTGAATTAAAATCTACATCAGCAAATTTTGGCTTAGCATTTAGTAAACATGCACTTGCGGAGGTTGCAATAAATGTTCTAGGAGTAGTTATCACTTCATCACCGTTTTTAATGCCTAGGGCTAAATAAGCCGCTGAAAGGGCTAAAGATCCATTAGCCATTACTATAGAAAATTTATTATCGCAAAAATTAGAAAATTCCTTTTCAAATAACTTACCTTGATTCCCTGTCCAATAATTTACCTTGCCAGATTCTAATATTTCATTAACCACTTTTAATTCTTCTTCACTAAAGCGTGGCCACCCTGGTAAGTTCATTTCAAGTTAATTTTTCTAATAGTTCTCTTACACTTCTAGCAAGTTTTTTACTTGAATAATAATTTTCAGCTAATCTTCTAGCATTTATAGATTTTCTTTTATATGTTTTTAAATTATCAGCCAGGAAGATTAGCGAATCTGCAAATTCAGAATAATCATATGGTTGAACTGATATACCAATATTTTTTTCATAAATAGATTTTGAAATCCAACCGGGATAGTTATTTATTATTGGCAACCCACATGAAATGTAATCAAAAAATTTATTAGGTGAAGTTCCATCATAAAATTCTGGTACATTTTTCAAGACCATCAATCCAACATGCACAGATTCTCTTAACAATTTAGCTAATTCTATCTTAGGAATTGAAGAAAGAAAAAAACAATTTTCTAAATTATTTTTTTTTGCATCTTTTATAAGATTTTCCTTACATTTACCATCTCCTACAAAAAGTAGATTTATGTCATTTCTTTTTCGTTTCTTAAGTTCAATTGCAACTTTTAATAATGAATCTAATCCATTTGCAATACCATGCGCACCCGTAAAAGCAGCTATAAATGAATCTTTGTTGAAATATTTACCAAATTCAGGAATTAAATAAGGTTTTTTAAAATCATCTTGATCTAATGGCCTAAATAAGTTTAAATCAGAAGAATTAGGGACCATATATATTTTTTTATTTGAAATGCCTTTTTTTTGGATACCTTTACATATACCTGGCGAAAGGCCAATGCATAAATCTGCAGAAAAATAAGCAAACCATTCTAATGCTGACAATGAAAACAATATAATTGGATTTCTAATTATTCCTAAGGCTTTTGGTAACTCTGGCCATAAATCTCTAACTTCAAAAATAAATTTACTTCTTTTAAAGTATTTAGAAATAATTCCAGGAATTGCAATTGTAAGGGGAGTTGATGAAGCGAAAGCCAAGTCATAATTATCTCTTAAAACAATAAATGAACATATAAAACTATATTTAATAAAAGCTAGCGATCTTTTAAAAATATTAAGATGATTTGAATAATTTATATTAATCTCTGTAATTTTTATTCCCTCAACAAATCCAACTCTTACTCCTTTTTTGAAGGGCGACTTTAATCCAGTATTTGATCTACTATCGTTAAGACAAACCATATTGACATTATGTCCACAACTAACTAATTCTTTTGCAATTAGATAAGAGCGAGTGCCACCAGAACCTTTCGGGGTAGTGAAATATTGATGGAAATAAATTATTTTCAAATTTATTGTTATTTTTTATATTAATATAAGTTTTCTAAACGATATTAATTAAAGTTTTTATTTTTCCTTCATAGCCAGAAATATTAACTTCAATAACTGGAATCTTCGTTATTTCTCCGTAATTTCTTGACTCCATTGTTTCAGTTAAATTACAACTTTTTATATTATTTTCTGTCAAAATTGATAATTTTGTCTCTTTACTTTCAAAAACATAATCACAATTTTTTTGCCAGTCAGATGGATTGAGACGCCATCTTAAGATAATTCCGTTTTTACACGAAGAAAAATTATCTATAATTTCCCAGCTATTATCCATTTCTCTATAGATTATCTCTCGGGAGTGGAAATTGTTTTTAAAATTATATTCGGCGCCATATTTTGAATAATTATAATTATTAATTTTTTTGATTTTATTATAAAATCTAATTTTACTTCCTAGTAAAAAGCGACTATATCTTATCATTTGACTCTCTTTAAACTCTATAGAGTTATGAGAATTAATACCAGTGAAAAAATTTAATAAATCACTGGATGCACTATAAGAAAAACTTCCTCCATCTCTAAGAATATTTATACCATCACTCCATAAATCAAAATGCAGAGGGTCATTGTGGCTTGGGCGAATTTTATATTTTGGTAACCTTAAAAGTCCCCAAGTATTTGAATTATTGGATTGCATCACAATATATCCTCCTTCAATAAAGACCTTATTTGATCTATTAATATTTTTTCTATATTTCTTTGATGATAATCTCAAAAACCTAGTCCCTTCGTCCCAAGGACCTGGAGGGAACATTAAATAATTAGATTTTTTATCTAGAAAAGAACTCAATTGCAAAGTTGGCCTGAAATCTCTGTAATGCAAATCATGTAATTGGAAGCAATAAGCTCCATCATTAGCGCCTAAATTTGGCGCATCACCACTATCTTTATCAACAAAAAAGCTCATCCAATTCAATAGCAATGAAAATTTTTTCTGATATTGAGAACTAAATTCAGAAAGTTCTAAGGAATTCCTCCATATTTCAACTTGACATAATAAATCGAGAACAAATCTGTGATATGTAAGTGAATGTTGGGTAAAAGAGCCATCTGACATTACTAGTTGTTTTATACTTTTTTCTAGACTTTTTCTACCCTTAAAAGCCCATTTTTTTGCTTTATTAAAGTATTTATCTTGACTTTGCATTAACAAGCTTCCGCCAATAAATAAAGCTGCTGATTCGGAAATCCAATGATTGTTATTTTGCGCTCTCGCATAAAACATCGTTTGATTAATACGCTCTAAATGAATAAAAATAAAATCTCTTTGTGAATCAAGAAGCTTTTTATTAAATTCTTTTTCCTCTGAAAATATAATTTTCATGGTTAATAAAAAATTTATTAATCTTAATGAAACTTCCTGTCCGCAGAGCCAGTTAATTCCACTATTAACTGGATTTTTAACGCACCAATCTGATATTAATTTATTTAAATAATTAATGTATTTAGTATTACTACTTATTTTATAAGCTCTCGCTAAAGAGAGCGCCCAATTCCATCTTGAAATTTCCCAACATTCTTTAATATCGCCTTTCAAGAAATGCCTACATTCACTCCAGTGATATTTGTAATTATTAAAATGAAAGTTATTTTTATAATCATAAAACCAATTAGGTGGATTCCCTACAAATTTGCTTTGATGACCAAAATAAAATAAATAACCATTTATTATTTGATCACCTTTTTTTAGGCATATATCTACAGCACTTTTTCCCCAGCAATAATTTTCATTTTTTTTTAAATTTTCAGTTTGAATAATTATCTTTGGCACTGGGCATTGAAAAACTTTATTGATAATCTTATAAAAACGAATTTTTACAAGAATTCTATAAACAGCCACTAGAATACAATTATTTAAACCTAGTTGATTTAATGTTTTAAAAGAAATTCTTACGTCTATTAAATTCACCTTATTCCACAAAGATCAATAACATTTTTATTTTTTAAATCTAAGTTTTTAAAAGAAGAATGTGGTACTAGAAGCAATAAAATATCTGCTTTATCAATAACTTCTTCAGCTGTAAGGATATTGAAATTCTTATATTTTTTTATATGAGGCTCACAAATAAAAATTTTATAGCCAAATTCAATTAATTTCTCAGTTATAAAAAGAGCAGGAGACTCTCTCATATCATCAATATCTTGTTTAAATGTTAATCCAAAGATTCCTAGATTCGGCTCTTTCTTTAAATCCTTTCGATAAGAATATAATATATTAACAATTTTCTTTATAGACCATGAGGTTTTATTTAAATTTACTTTTCTTGCTGCTTGAATTAGTTTTGTCTGATTTGGAAATTGAGATGCTATAAACCATGGATCAACTGCTATACAATGCCCCCCAACCCCACAACCAGGTTTAAGAATATTTACTCTTGGATGATTATTTGCTATTTTTATTAGTTCTTTATCATCTATTCCCAATTCAGAAGAAATCATTGAAATTTCATTTGCAAATGCAATATTAGTATCTCTATATGCATTCTCAGTTAATTTAACAAGCTCAGCAGTTTTTGAATCTGTTGTAGTAATTGTTCCATTACAGAAATTTTCATAAAATTTTTTTACTTTTGATTCTGATTTCTTATCAATACCACCTACAACCCTATTATTAGAAACAATTTCACTTAATGCTTTCCCAGGCAAAACTCGTTCAGGACAATAAGCTATGGACAACATACCTTTTGGAATATTTGATTTTTTGCAAATTAGATCAGCTATTTTTTCCGTTGTCCCAATTGGAGAGGTTGATTCCAATATTATTAAGTTTCCAGGTTCTACAAATTCGGCAATCGATTCAATTGCATTAAAAACATATTCAATATTAGGTCTTGGAATATCATCATTATTTGCTTCAAGCGGAGTAGGAACTGCGATTAAAAATACATCAGCTTGACATGGTTTACTCCTAGCGACCAAATTACCGGAATCAACAACATCTTTAACTAAATCATTTAGTCCATTTTCAATAATATGAATCTTACCTTTATTGATTAATTCAACTACTTTTGGATCAATATCTACTCCAATAACTTTATTTTTTGTTTTTGCAATTAGAGCCGCAGTTGGTAAACCTATATAACCAAGACCTAAAACACAGCATTTAAATTTATCCTTTACAAAATCCATTACTAATTTATATTTTTAATTAGTTTAAATCAAATCTATCATTGAATTTATTTAATTTAATTAATAATACATTTTTATTTTTTTTTATTAGTTAATAAGAGCCATCTTTGTAATTCACATATTTCATCAAATGATATTGGTGATTTTTTTGAGTTTTTAACTGCATCGATAAAAGAGTTAATACAAGCTTGTTGCCCTTTATCCTGCCTTAACCTTTTTATACTTTTTAAGTTTGAACTACCCCATGTTTTTAGTTCAATAAAGTTGTTAATTTGATATATTTTCCCTGATGAGAAAATATCTAATCTTTCTTTAGGAAATTTCTTATTACCATTTGCAAAATAGTTTATATTTCCTATTGAATCATCTTCAAATCTTACATTTATTGAAAATGTATCAGGAGAATTTTTTGAATCTTTTGCTTTTACAATGTCAATATATTCAATTGTGCTATCTGCCAAATAAGTTATAAGGTCTAAAAAATGACATGCTTCACCTATAAGTCTTCCCCCTCCTATTTCAATATCGTTTGTCCAATGATCTTTATCTAAAAAACCTGCATTACATGTAAATGTAAAAGCTTTTGGCGATTTATTATTATTTAACTCTTTTTTTAATAGCTTTATAAGAGAGGAAAACCTTCTGTTAAAACCAACCATCAAAAGGGGGCCAGTTCCATCACTATTCCTACTATCCTTATAAGATTTAATTATCAATTTAAATTGATCCTCTGAAATACATAAAGGTTTTTCAACAAAAACATTTTTCCCATTTTTCAGAGCATTAACTATAAACTCAGCGTGACTATTATGCCTAGAAAGAATAAACACACTATTAATTTCTTTATTTTTGAAAATGTATTTGGGGTCTGTTCCTGATACTCCAAAATTGAACTTTTTTGCAAGAATAGTACTATCAAGTCCATTTCTTGAAACTATTGTGTGTAAATTAACTTTTGTTTTTTTTAAAGCTGGAATTAAAACTCTCCCTGCATAATTGCCTGCGCCAATTACTCCAACTGAGAAAGTATCATAAACATTTTGTTTTTTAATATCTTTATTTAATATTTGTATCCTATCTTCTTTAGATTGGTGGTCATCATAAGAAAACAAAATACCAATCGCACTAAAATCTTTAGCCAATAATTCATAAGCTTCTACAGCTTCAGAAAAATTATATTTATGTGTTATGAGTTTTCTAAAATCCATTTTTTTTGAATTTATGACCTCTAAGACAGCTTCAAAATTCCTTTTTTCAGTCCACCTAATTAATCCGATTGGGTAGTCTACACCTTCTTTCTCATAAATTGGATCATACCTTCCTGGGCCATATGAGCAACTCACCTGAAATGAAAGTTCTTTTTCATAAAAAAAACTTCGATTAATCGAAATTCCTGAGGTTCCTATCAAAATAATTCTTCCTCTTTTTCTACATGCTTGAGAGGCTATATCGATTGGACTATTAGATTTTGTGGAGGCAGTAATGAGAAAACCATCTACACCTATTCCACTTGTTATTTCCTTACACCACTCAATACAATCATTAATTTTGCCAGAGTTAAATGTTTGAATTCCTAGGCTATTTGCAATTTTAAGTTTTTCTGAATCAATATCGATTCCAAGCACTTTACAACCATTAGCCTTAAGCAATTGAGCCGTTAATAATCCAATCAATCCAAGCCCACAAACAACAAAAGTCTCTCCCAAGGATGGTTTTGCCAGACGAATTCCTTGAAGTCCTATCGATGCTAAAACTACAAAGACTGCTTCTTCATCTAAAACCTCATCAGGAATCTTTGCACAAAGATTTTTCTCAACCAAAACATATTCTGCATGTGGTCCATTACTAACAACACGATCACCAACACGAAATCCAGATATTGAACTTCCAACTTCAACAATTTTGCCCACGTTGCAATATCCCAAAGCTATTGGTTGATCTAGTTTTTTTGTGACTGCATCGTAAGTAGCAAAAGGGCCATCAACACTTATCTTGTCAATTACTTCTTTTACCCGTTCTGGATTTTTGCTTGCTTTTTGAATTAAATTTGATTGCCCAAAGTTCATTAGCATTTTTTCAGTTCCTGAAGATATTAATGAACATGATGTCTTCACAAGGATCTGATTTTTTCCTATTTTTGGAAGAGGAACTTCCAATAATTCAATATTTCCATTAGAAAGAGATTGAATAATTTGTTTCACTTAACTTAAAAATATATTAAAAATAATAGAAAAAAAAACTCTATTTTTTTAAACTATAGTCTATTAAGTTTGATAATCTAATAATTTTTATTTACTTGTATCTTTATCTAACACAAAATTAATTTATCTTTTTCCTGGAAACATATAAGGACGCTAAAGGTAAAATAGAGAACGATAAAATAACGAATATTGATCTAAACCTATAAGTCATATAAGCAAAATAAAGTAAATAAACTCCAATTAATACATATTTTAGTAAGGATTTATATTCCACTATTTTTGATCTGCTGTCCATTTTAAAGAAACAAAGAAGGAGAATATAAATTAAGCTAAAATTACCCGAATGTCTTTGATCTAAAGTTGTCAAACCAATAATTAATAGAGATAGAACGAATGAAAAAAATAGAAATAATTGCACATTATTTAAATTTTTATAATTATTTAAATTATCTTTAATAATAAGAATCAATATTGGGATTGTTAGGTAATTGAATAATGCAAAACAACCTTTAAAGAAAAAATAAAGTGAAAAAGTATATTCTTGACCGCCCCAAATAGGGATCGGCATAATTAATAAATAAAAAATTGAACCAATTGATCTTAAAGGAATAGGGAGATTTAACAAAACCATTCCTAATGATCCAGAATTTGACTCTGCTAAAGAGACTTTATAATAAGTATCAAAAACCCCAGAAAATGATTCATATAACGTCCCAATAGAATTAAAAGCCAAAACAAAAGCTACGACAATTAATGTGTAAGTAATTAATTGGTATTTATAAACTTTTTTATTTATAAAATTTTCAATTATATTTACAAGTAAAAAAGAAAAAATAAATGCAAATGTAATATATGAATAACCTCCTCTCAAATACTCAGCAGATAAATAATAAATAATGCTAATTATTCCAACTATTATCAAATTAAAAAATGATTTCTTATTAATCCAATTAACCCAAACCTTTAATAATATAGACACACAAAAAAGAATGATGGATTCCCTCAAATGAATAGCACCGTACATCCAAAATAAACCATTTGAACAATATAGTAATTTATAAAAATCTTTAGTTTTTTTATTATTTAAATATTCAATTGATCGAATAATACTAAGTCCAATTGATGATGTCCAAGCTAGGAATACAGTATTGATAGAAGTACCAATATACCTCCCTTCTGGGATACCAAAGTAACTTACTAATTTATAAAGTTTATTCCAAATTAATATTGCTATAAAATCCTCTTTTAACCCTATTAAACTTTCAGTTTCAAATCCCGATATATACTCGGTTCCAAAATCATTAATATCCCAATTAGGGTCTGAAGCATATTGATAAAATCTAAGTGCATCAGGGGGCATTGCAGATGAACCAATATTATTAAATAAAATCTCTGATACCGCAGAGAATAAATAAACAAGACTAAATAACCAGGTAGTTATATTTGGATCATTATGATCTTTACTCTTTACAAACAACTTGCTTGTAAATCTTGAAAAATAAAAAAATACAAAAAAAACTAAAGTAGAATATAAATTACCGTAGGCAAGAAAATTTAATATAAAACCAACTATTAAAATAAATTTAATCATTTATATTATTTCTTATCATTTTTGGTCTTTCATAACTCAATAATACTGCCCTAAACTTTCCCTTAAAAACAAACATACTTCCTGCAACAAGACCCACGATTCCAACTTTATCTAAAATTTCCTCCATATTTTCCATACTGCAAGCTCCCCCCATAAAAGAGATTTGAGTACTAATATGATTTCTTATTTTCTGAGCAAAATCAATATCATACCCTTTCAATGTTCCATCTCTATCAATTGAATTAAATATAATTTCTCCAGCCCCAAGCCTTTCTGCTTCCTTTGCTATTTCAAAGATATTAATTTTATGTTTTGATTTACCATTTAATGAGAAAATAGTATTTTTTTGTGTGATGAAGTTTCTCTTGTAATCCAAACAAAAAACTACACTTTGAGAACCAATTTCATTCGCTATTTGCTCAATCAAATTAATATTTTTTAGGGCAGAGTGGCTTATAGAAATTTTTTCAAAACCTAAAGAGATTATTCGTCTAGCATCTTCAACGGTAGAAATTCCCCCTCCATAAGTTAAAGGCATTCTTGACTCATTTGCAATAATTTTTAATTTTTTAAAATCCGGTTTTACATTATTTCTTGAGGCATCAATATCTAACAAAAGCAGTTCATCAACTTTTTTTTCGTTGAATATCTTTACAGCATTTATAGGGTCGCCTATATATTTTGGATCTCCAAAATTTATTGTCTTAACTAACCCTTTTTTTGATATCAATAAGCACGGTATTATTCTTGAACGCAACATGATCAAAGATTGGCAAAATTATATAAAAGTTGAACACCATTATTGTGACTTTTCTCAGGATGAAACTGCACACCATAAATATTATCTTGGCTTACTATGGAAGAAAAAGATACATCGTAATTAGAAGTTGCTACAGAATTATTATTCATATTAGGTTCAAAATAATAGCTATGTAAAAAATAAAAGCCTTCTTGAAAATCAATTTTTTTTAGCAAAGAATTTCCAGCACTAACTACCTTAATTGAGTTCCATCCCATATGGGGCAAATAGAGATTTGATTGTTTTAATTTTTCTTTATTAAATTTTTTTACTTTACCTTCTATCCATCCTAATCCTTTTAATTTTCCTTCAGCACTTTCGTTTGATAATATCTGCATTCCAACGCAGATTCCTAATAAAGGTTTTTTATTCAAAATCACTTCTTTATGAAGAATATCTAATATTCCTGACTGATTTAAAGTAAACATAGTTTTATCAAATGAACCTACACCTGGGAGTATATATTTATCAGAATTAATAATCTCATTTAAATCGCTAGTAATTTGATGATTAATTTTCAATTTTTTAAAAATATTAGAAATCGCAGATAAATTACCATTGCCGTAATCAATAATTGAAATCATCTTTTTATGGCTCTTTCTATTCCTATTTTATTTAATAATTTAGCTCCAAGATTAAACATCCAAAGCTGATTTTTATAATCCTTATAGGATTTAAGGGGCATTTTATGATAACTTTTTAATTCATCGATACTAATATCTAGTTTGTTTGCAATGAACTCAAATTCTTCCTCAATATTCATAGAATGATAGGGTTTAAGCTTTAATTGCTCCAAAGCTTCCTCACGAGTCATCTGATTAGTTAGTATTAAACTTGAAAACTGTGTCAACCTTGTATCAAAACCAAATCTTGATGGAAGCCAATAACCTTCATAAAACCTTGTAAATCTTGATTCAAAATGTTTTTGAGGGTAAGGTATCCAACCATATAAATTTTTAAGTACTTCTAGAGCTTCTCTTTTGACATATCTAATACTGTTAAGTGGCTTTATTACGTTTATACCTCGAAAATATTTTAAGTAAAGTTTGTGGAATAGAATGCTACTAAATTTATAAGTATCTAGTTTATTCTTACCGAATTTTGAATATATATCTTTAATTTGTCTCATATCAGTTCCATAATAAAGCCATTCCAGAGGATTCCTTACGCATTCAGTAGAAAAATTAGAGCCGTTAAGTATATATTTAATATTATATTTATTTGCGAAATGATATAAAGTTGCCACGAACGCATGATCTTGCGGCACATCTATATGAGGTACTCCAGATTTAATAAATGCCAATTGAAGATCTTTCATCTCCTCCCAATTAATAACTTCTGTATAGAGTTCTAAGCCTAACTTTTCAACTAAAACTTGAATATTATTAACTGCTAATTCAGTATTCCACCCACCATCAACATGAAAAACTAGTGGTCTTAAATTGAATTTAGTAACAACTGTATGAAGAAGATATGAGCTATCCAAACCACCACTTAAACCAATAATTGAATCAAACTGGTTATTTCTGCCAACTTTTTTAATTTTTTTTATTTCTTTAATTAAATTTTCTTCTCCTATTGAATTAGTCTTCCAGTTAGGGATAATATTTTTTTTAAATCCCCTACAATGGTCACAAATACCGTTTTCATCAAATTTAATATTTGAATCGGTAGTATCCATAACGCAGGTTTTACATCTTTGATATTTCATAAAATTGTTATTTAAATATTACCTTTGCCATTTCATTGAATGTTTGATTTTGGTCAAATAATTTTAAGGCTTTTTTACAGGGAGCAAACGGTTCCTTCAATAATGTATCAGCCTTATTTATAGCATCATAAAACCAACCTTTATTATTGATGTCAACAATTATTACTCTAGCTTTTATTGAATTAGGAAAATTTTCATAATAGTCGTTATATGTAATTGCAACAATTGCCCCACAAAATATTGCCTCATAAACGCTTCTAGGTGAAGAGTCGCTACAAGGAATAGAGATTACTAACTTAGCCCTTAAAAAATTTTTATACATATCAATTTTACTTAATCTAGATTGGTCCTTATCACCAGATATAAATAATTTTTGGAGAGATTTTTTATAATTTATTTCATAAAAAGGATATATGAATTGAATTGGTATATTTAAACTGTTTAAATTGCTTGCTCTAGATAAAAGTATTTCATGTATTTTATATAAATCAGATAATCCTCTTATTGAAATAATGGCTTGTCTATTATTTTTTTTACTATTCAATTTCAGTAATTTATTAATTGAATCTAAATCTATGCCATTTGGAATTACAAAAACTTTATTTACATTAGAAAACTTTTTTAATGCTTTATACATTGAATAAGAATCTACAATTATTGCTTTTGAGTTATTTATTGCATCTCTAGAAAGTATTTTGAATATCAAAGATTTAAAAGGTTTAATAAGTACATCGCTTCCTTGTGGCCTTCCTACATAATCTATTCCTGCAAATCTTGCCAGCCAAATGTAATACATTGAATGAGCATAAAAGACCGAATTAGGGTATTTTCTTGAAAATTTCTTTATTAAATATACTTGAATTGGAAAAACTAATATCTTTATAAAATGGCGCCAATAATGACCTAAATTTGATTGCTTTCTAAATAAAATTTTATCTAAAATAATTAATTTAAAAACAACATCTTGCTCTTTTATTAAAAGTTTAAAATCCTCACCTTGAATTAAATCAGTCAAAATAAAAATATTAATATTGTCTAATTTTTCTAAAGACCTTTTATACCAATCCATGGCATGAAAATCTCTGGCACCGCACAAAAAAACTAAATTTTTATATTTAGAAGTATCTATAGACATATATTGAAAACACATTTAATTGCTGTGCCTTATTATAAATGTTTTTTATTTCTATTTTTGATTTATAACTTCATCATAAATTGTTATTTTAATTTTACTATCTTTCTTTGCAATCAATTGATTTTTGACATTTGAAAAAGTAAATATTTTATTTTTATGCTTATGAATTAAATTATTTTTTTCAGAGTTGAGTTCAACTTTTCCTGACAAAGTCTCTATAGACAATACAGGACATATAGTGATTCTGCTATTACGACTAAAATAAGTGCAATTATATACATCACCTTTTTTTAGATAAATTGTAAATTGAGATAATAAATCTTTTCTATTGACTAAATATTTTAGAAAATATTTATTTTTAAGTGGATACAAACCTCTTTTTATTAGACTTTCTCCATTATGGCCATTATCGTCGTCATAATTAGTGAATAATTCTTCATTTAAAAGGCCATACCTCCAATTTCCCTTGAACTTTGAGTTCTCGTACCAAACCTTCTCAATATTGAAAGGTGTACAAGGCGGATATAAACATATTTCAATATTAAATATTGATAAAAATCTATTCATGTATTCATAAAAATATCTCCTTGTTGATGGCATAATTTTTGCTATAAGCCTATTTAAATTATGTAGGTAAATTTTAAATAATAAATTTTCTGCAGACAAAATAAAAATTAAATATTTTCTTGAAAAGATACTTATAAGAGTTATGTAATAATAGTATGGAGAAATCTTTCCTATTAAATTCAACTTATTTTTATTTAAGTCGAAATAATTTACAAACTTTTTATTTTTAGGTTGTAAAGGTAATATATTTGATGCACTTAGTTTATTAGCGTTAAAAAAAGAGTAGCAAATAAAGTCAATGTTATATCTATTAAATTCATTTATTACATTTCTAAAATTTGATTTTTTACAGTTAAGTATATGATCCTCATTATATAAAAAAACAGATCTTGATTTAATATTTTTAACTATCTTTAGTGTAGTTGATACCCAATCTTGATCACTTAAATTCTCATAATTATAAAGCCTTTCTACTTTCTTAGATTTAACATACTTTAAGCAATCTTTTTGATAAGATCCTCTAACTTTGAAATGAATTTCATCAAAAATATAATAAATATCTGAAAAAGTTAATTTAAAGTGATTAAATTTAAGTTCATCATTTATAAAATTATTAATCAATAGTGCGATTGACATGAAATTTTTTACTCAATAAAAATAGTTTCAGAATTTATATTATTAATAATATCTGATTTGATTTCATCAGTATAAACTCCAGCTTTAATAATTACATAAGGCTTATTTTTATCTTTAAGAATTTTGGGAGAATCTACATTTAGACTTGTTCCATATAATCTTTTCCCTTGTTTTTTAATATCATTATCTAGGATAGATTTTATCCTCTCTATATTTAGACCATTTACCACTAAATGTTGAGAAAAAACGTGAGCCCCAAAAAGATATATATCATTATTTATAAATTTTATCTTTTTATTTATTTCTTCAATTAAGTTTTCATAATACAAAATATAATTTTTAAACAAATCTAAATTTGATTTATATTCACTAGAAAGGTTATTAATTACCTTAGTCGATAAATCTTTCTTAACGCAGTAAAAAATACTATGATCTTCTAGAAAATATTCTTTACTAATTATTGAAAAATTATACTTTGCTAGTAAAAATTCAATTAAATTCTCATTTAGAAATATAGTATGTTCAAAATTAATACAGTTGGTATATTTTTTCTCTAACATCTTTTGCATATTAGGAATAGAAAAGATCATCTTTTGTTGATCTTGCAAACAATTCGATATTAAATTCAAAAATTGATTAGGATCATAAATATGCTCCATCACATGAGAATGGACTATCGTTTCGTAATTAATATCCGCTGTTAATCTTTTGGTAAACATTCCTTTTATAAAAGTAGCTCTGCATAAATCAACTGGAACAGGGTTTGGTTCAATTATGGTCCAATCAATGTTGTGTTCTTCTTGATATATTTTTGACAAATAACCATGCGCGCCTCCAATTTCTAAAATGCCTCCTTTAGGTTTGAATTTGCTAATGAATTGTGCAAATTCTTTGTGATGATTTTTCCAAATATTTCCTATGATATTATTGTGATTTTCTGAATAAAGAATATTTAAAGGAATTAGTTTACTAAGTTGAATAACTCCCGTTGATTTACTTATAAACCATTCCATATCAACCTTTATATCCTGACTTTCAGGTTTATTTGTACATCCCATAAATAGGGGATATCTTTTAAATACTACTAACTGCTTTAAATCTTTTTTACCAGTAAGAACGCATGCTGTCCTATTTAGAAATTTCATTATTTTTTAATTCTCTATAGAGCATTAATTTGCCTAATGCAAATAATAAGTAATTATAAGGCTGGTGATGAAGAGGAGCAATATTCAAATATATTAATGCGGTTATAACTTTAACTTTATTAAAATCATATCCCTTTGCATTACACCAATAATTGAAGTATTTTTCAAAATCTACATCCTTTTGATATCGATGTAATACAAAATTAATTTTATTTATATCCCATTCAACAAAAAAATGTTCTTCTTCGATCAACTTGTGACTAACAATAAGTCCATGTAATAATTTTGCAAAATCATAATATATATCTCCATAATTCAAGATCCCGCCAAAATCTTGACGCCAATCCAAGAAAACGAAATCATCTTCATCTTGATTCCAAAGAATATTTTCAAAGTGGAAATCCCCATGAAATCTTACAGGTATTCCTTTTGATAGATATTGCCAATCTATTTTATCAATTAAAATCTTTAATTCTGGAACTAATTCTCCATTTATATTTTGAGCCTGATCATTTATTCTAAATTCATTAAAAAAATGTTTTATTCTTTTCTTAGTTTTTTCTTTATAAAAATCTAGACATACATTTTCAAAATTTTCTCTGGATTCTCTATCTAATTGATACTTATTCCAGAATATCTCTGACTTATCCAATAATTTCTTAAACATTGGCATATTACAAACTTTAGAAAGAACATCACCGTTAACTTTTTTGTAGAAATACATATGTTTACTTTGGTTAGTAATCTTTGGTATAAAATCAGTCAGGATTTTTGATCTTTTACACCTATTTTTAATAAATTCTTGATCAGTTGAAAATTTAATTACTTTTTCATCTAAAAACCAAATAGCTTCTTTTTCTTTTTCAAGTATGACTGGTGAATTTTTACTTTTAAATTTTTCCCTTGCTTTATTTAGAGCTTCAATATTACCCGTATCAAACCATTGCATCTTATATGCATTTATACCCTTAGTTATTAAGTTTCTTAACCCTGATACTTCTCCAATATTAATATTCCTATTATTGTCTTTTTCTAATCCTTCCCAAAAAAGCTTAAAATCAAATATTCCACATAAGCCAATATAGGGGAAATTAATGCTCATCTTTCCTTTCCCTTTATCAATGAAATCTTGTACTTTATTTGATTTTATCTCTAATGTTCTATAAGAATCTATTTCAGTATTTTTCGAAAAAGCTACCCAATTATGATCAGGATATGGAATTGAATTTGTTATGAGGGTATCACACGAAATAAAAACAAACGGTTCCTGTAAAAGATGCGATGATGAAAGAAGAGTATACGTTAACCCAGAATTATCTCCAATATATGGATCAATAAAATTAAATTCAATTTGTTTTTTTGGATAAATTTGCTTTATAAATTCTTTTACCAAATCCCCTTTATAACCGAGAGCGATAACAAATCTACATGAATCCGGGAATGAATCAATGATATGAGAAATGACAGGTTTATTATTTACTGATACTAGAGATTTATTTATATTTGTAGTAAATCTACCTAGCCTAGAGCCAATTCCTGCCGTTGGAATAAATACCTTAAATGACATTAATTAACTCTTTTATAATCATCTTCAAGTCGTACGACATCATCCATTTCTGGGGTGCTTGCTTCTAAATATGTACTATCCTCAACTGCTTCCATTCTATGAACTTGTTTGGGGGGTATGGTAATACTATCTCCACTACAAAAAATTGAGTTTCTTAGTTCGTCAACACTTTCTCCGTAATATATTCTTAGCTTGCCAGATAATACATAGATAGTTTCTTTCTTGACATTATGGTACTGAATACTGCATCTATGCCCAGCATACATAGTTAACTTCTTCATCATATAGAGATCATTTATTTCAATAACCTCTTCCATACCCCATGGCTTTTCTATGATTTCGTTCATGATTATTTTCTAGATATGATATTGAATAAATTCAGGATGAAATTCAAAAAATGCATCATAAAAGGATTTCGTATATAAATGCATAGACCATTTGCTATTAAAACCATACTTATTTAACATCCATTTCTTGCCTTCTTCAACATAAAGTTTCAAATTTTCACCATAACTCTCTGTTTTAATTAGATCAGATTGATTTAATAAATAGGATTCATTTTCATTAGCCCATACTTTTGTTGTAATTGCCGCTGCCCAATCGTTCGCATATGCTTTAGCGATTAACTCACTTTCTGAACAATAGCCTCGAAAATTCTTTCCATCAAAAAGAAAATTCATATGATCCGGCTTATCAAAATTGATAATTGATTCAATAAAATTACGACGTAAAAAATAAGAACTATTATGAATAAACCAAAAATACTTTGTATTATTTGGATCCTTCAATAATTCCTTTTCTCCCCATCTTTTAGAGCATGGGGATAAAATACCTAATCTTGGATGTTGCTTAAATATTTCAAGCAGTGGTTTAATAGTTTTCTTATCTTCTAATTCTGTATCGTTTGTTAAAAGAAAGAAAGAATCATAGTTAAAGAATTTTTTCTCTTTGTACAGCCTACTTAATCCAAAGTTCATGCCTCGGCAGTATCTTAAGCCCTCTTTTTTTGCTTCATCCCAATCTGCATACCATGTAGTTTCTGAACAAAGATTTTTTTCATCGCTACCTGCCTCTACAACAAAAATATCAGTCTCATCTCCATCAAATTTATTAATGTGATCAAAAAGTTTTTTAGTTACTGAGGGTAAATTCCTATTAAGAATTATTGTTGCTACTTTTTTCATTTAAAATTAGATAAGTCTAAAGTTAAGCAGATATCTTTTAATTGATGATTTCACTGCTTCTTTTAATTGAAAATCAAGATTTATATTTTTTTTGGCTAATTCTTGAGAAATATTTTTCTTTAATTCTTTAAATTTCTGCGTTGAAAATATGTAATGTCCAGCTAATATTGCTTTTTGTTTATCATTAATAGTTGAATTTTTTGTAAGCCACTTTTTCCATTTATAAGATTCATATGAAATACTTAGAAAGTTTTCACAAAGTGAACTTAAATTATTTTCTTCTAAAATTTTTACTAAGGTAATTGTCTCCATTACGCCAAATTCAGGGGCTACATTCGATGCATGAATACCCAACCTTGGGTGCCAACGTAATGCATCATCGGATAGATAATCAGCATTATGTTCTTTCATCATTATTCCGTATTTATTACAAATTTCTATCATTTTTGGTATTTGTATTTCAGAAGCCAATTGATCAACAATGCGAACTGGGCTATCAAAAGATCCAACATTTCTCATCTCTTTCACTTGTGTTCCTGTCTGTATTACAACAAAAGTTGGAAATGGTAATTTATTCTTTTTGGAGAATCTTTTCAAAGAGTTTAGAATATATTCTAATTCTTCTTGAGTGTTATTTCCTCCACTTTGTTCCTCTGTTCCAATTTCAAATATTATTTTCTTGCCTAATCTTTGTGATACTTCCCAGCAAAAATAATAGAGTTCATATATCCTTTCTAAGATATCATTAAGTTTACATTTTTTCTCTATATCTATACTTGGGTCAATATGAATAACCTTAAATCCGTTTTTTATATCCTCTCTAAAAGATCTTTTAGCAGACTCCATTGCTTCTTTTATATTCATATTTTCATCAATCTCTTTAATATTTTGCCAAGGTCCGCCATGATCCCGAGAAATAATAATTTTACTTTTCTTATCTTTTGAATGTACGTAACTTGAAAATTCCTCTGTAGTCCAATTATTTACGTAACCACCTCCAAACTCTTCTGAATCAATCTGCCTTCTACTAGCAATCATAAATAATGGAAAATTGAAATCATTAGCCAATTCAATACTTGCATCAACGCAATTTATACTCATTGGACCAACACCCAAGAGTGTACATTTTTTTTCCCTTATAAAATTTTTTAGTTCATTTGTAATCATATAGCCCAATCACCTATCTTTTTTTTACTAGAGTTAATATTGGCAAAATCAAATTTTGGAAAGAACTTTTCTAAAATATGGATACAAGCTTCTGCTACAGCCCTATCACCTCCACTTCTCTCAGTAATATAGTCGGCTTGGTCTTTAGCATTATTATCTGCATTAGCTGGAGCTATTGAGTATCCAACTTCTCTCATAACTAGATGATCGAATATTCCATCCCCCATATAAATAATATCTTCAAGAGCATAATTTTTAGATATCCATTCAACTCTTTTAATTGTACTAACAAGATCTAATTTAAATTTCATATCATCTACAATTCTCTTTTGAGAAATTTTAAATCCCCTTTTATCTCCCGTAATAAATCTAATATCTAAATATTCTCTTAATAAAGATAAACCGTCATTATCATCAGGGCCAAAACATTTTATAAATTTTCCATTTTCAGTATAAAAAAATTGGCCCGTAGTCATTACACCATCAACGTCAAGGATAAAACACTTTGGATTTTTTATCATTAAAAGTTTTTTTTAAATTAAAAATAATGCTTAAGAAGATTTTAATATCCTCTTAATAATAGTACTTATTGAAATTTTATTATCAATCTTAACTTCCTTGAAATGATTTTTTTTATATCCGTCAAGTTCACTTATGATTTGCTCAGTCGTATAAGCATATGGAGTCATTTTGTTTACTATACTAGGGCTCCATTCTTCCTCACCTTTTTTGGGAATTATAGAGAGGGTAGGTTTACCTAAATATGCTGCTTCTAAAAGAAAAATAGTGGTTGAGCCTATAACAATGTCACTACACAATATAAGTTCAAGGGGATCCGGACTATCATCTATTAGGTCTATTTCATCAAGATATTCAATATAGTCTTCTAATTGATTTTTAGGATGTAATCTCAAAATAAAAAAAGGTTTAACTAATCTTGTTTTTTTTATTTCTAATATTTCCTCTAAAATAATATTTATTCTTTTATTAGATTTATTTCTTCCTTTAATTGTATATTGCGAATCTCTAAATAGCCTTTGATCATGATTATGTTCAAAAGCAAAAAGCCATATTTCAGTATCTTCACTAAAATTTTTTAAAATTGATTTTCTCTTATTATCTATAAATTCTTTAGGGATAAGGCAGGCTTTGTTTTTAAGTCTAGTTAATGCTGGATGCATTAATTTAAAGATATTACGCTCATTAAAACCTAAATAGACAAAATTTTTTAATGTAAGCTCATCGGGAACTATTAGAAATTCAGGAGCATAAAAAAGTGATTCTTTTGAGTTACCTTTAAACCTCAAGTTTGAATCTGCAGCCATATCAACTACTCCTATTGTATAGATAGAATTAGACCTACATTCTTTAATTAATTTAAGAATAATAGAATTTGAATTTTGAGAAGTTCCAGCGACTAGAATTTCAAATGAAAATCCTTCTAATATTTCATGAACATTTTTAATATTGCTGCAATTAAAATTATGGATACCCTTATTCGTTAAAAATTTTGATGCATTTCCAAACGTTAAAATAGCAGAACTATAGTTTATTTTATTAAGTTCTTCTGGCATATCCAAAATAAAATTTGCCGCTCCTGGATCTTCTACAGCAAAAACTACATCAATTTTCACAACTTAATTTTTTAAAACTGGAATTAGAGCTCCTCCCTTAGAGTATGAAGATCGTATACAGTCGACTATATATTCATTATGAAAGCATGAAACTAGAGGACTAGATGTTTCAATATTTTTATTTGCAATTGACTCGGAAACTTCATCATATAAGTAATACATTGATTTACCAAAACCAGTATCAAAGATATCAATTTTGTCGCTATTTAACTCATTAGAATTAAATAGTGACCTGCAAAGATCAACCTTGGTTAAATGATACTTTAAACCCTCTTGAAGAATTTGTAATCTACCTCTAGACCCCCATAAATCCAAAGATCCCTCTCTATATTTAGAAAAATTAATTGGAAAAATTGAAATAGCAATATCTTTTAAGTAGAGAATAAATGGGATATTTAAATCGCTACCAATTGGGCCAGAATTGACAATATTTGGGATGGTTAATGCTTGAACTTTTGTTATTTCACCCATTAACATTCTAACTAAATCAATAGTATGAATCGAATAGTTTAGGATGCCATTCCCATAGACGCCAAAACCGCATTGTAAAGAACCTATTTCTTGAAATAATCCTCCTTCAGCAAGTGCTTTCATAGATTGATCTGTTCTTCTACAAAAATTAACTTGTGTAATTAAATTTCTAGATGTACATATTTCCATTAAGATTTTTGATTCTTGTAAATTTTCACCTAGCGGTTTTTCTACAATTAATGCTTTCAAATTTGGGAAAAAATTGAGAAAATCGTATCTATTTTTTGGTGGTGTTGCTAATACAAGAACATCAACTAGGTTAGGTTCTTTTATATTTTCAATTGAAGAACTTAAATTATCACATTTAAATCTTTCTTTAAAAAGACTTAATGTTTTTTCTGAGGTATCTATAGCTCCATGCAATAAAAATGAAGGATGATTATCAATAACTTGAAAATGAGTAGAATAAGAAATTGACTTAGAAATTGCTGGATCGTCTAAATATTGAAAACCCATCTTACCTAAACCAACCAAAAGGACTCTATATAATTTGCTCATCTAACTTTCTTCTCAATACAATTTCTATTAATATCAATTAGAGAGGGATTTTTGTTTAAAAATTTTACTAATTCAAGAAGAGGGAATGTATATCCAAATTTAGGAACTAAAGACTCAGCAATTTTATTTAAGAATAGTAAATCTTCTGGATAATCTAGTTGAGTTCTACAATAAAAAGGTAATTGCAAACTTCTTGGAGCAATTAAATTGATGTTACGATAGTTATCCTTATTTTCGTAAAAAGGAACAGTTACGTGTTCTCTCACTACAGGGTCAGTAAATCTTTTTTCAATCTCAATTAAATCTTGAAATTTAAAAACTTGGACACAAATTCCCTGGGGATAAGACTGAATTTCACAATTAGTAAGATAATCACATTGATTTGATAAAAAAGAAGTAACACCTAAATCAATAACTTCTGGGTCTGTAAATGGGCAATCTCCAGTCAGACTAACGACAATATCAGTATCTAAACTTTTGTGTGATTCAACTACTCTACCAAGAACATCTTCTTCACTTCCTCTAAAAAATTTTACTCCATAACTTTCACACCATTGCACGAGAATATCGTCAGCTTTTGAAGTAGTGGTTGCAATAATTATCTCATTAATATTTTTAGCCAATCTTAATCGATCTATTAAAACCTCTATGCTTGGTTTCCCAAAAATATTTTTTAATACCTTCCCTGGCAAACGAGATGAGTTCATCCTTGCCTCTATACTTACATTAATTTTATTTGACATTTGGGGAAAACTTATTTGAGCTGATTTCTATATTCATAAACTTTTTTGAATGCTTTAGATAAGCCTTTTAAATCATCTTTATTAATTTTCAAACAACAACAGTCAAAGCCCATCAGCTCTTTCTCATGAAGTTTTTCTGCTACGGGACAAATTCCTTTTTTATATGATATTTTCTTATTAAAAATTGATAAAAAACCTTTATATCTTTTAAAAGGCCATCCTTGACTACCAATTGCAATCTTGTTTTGAAAAACTGGTAATAAATATAAGGGTTTTATGAATCCTAAAAAAGTAGGGAAACCCTCTGCAGCAAGAGCCTCAGCAAACCTTTCTCTTGACACTCCTACTACATTCTCTTCGAATCGTATTTGATACATATAGTAAACGGCTTTACTATTAGGGCGTTGTATAGGTAAATTTATTCCTGGCAAATCATTGAGATTATTATTTAAGAAATTTGCAATTTCAACTCTTTCTTGTACTAAATATTCAGACTTCTTTAGCTGTTCAAGGCCAATAGCAGCACACAATTCAGTCATACGGAGATTTAACCCTATTGTATTGACTTGATCATCTACATTAATTTCGTTAACACAATTCTCACCATGATTTCTTATTAGTTGAAGTTTTTTGGCTAATTGCTCATTATTTGTGACACATACACCTCCTTCTCCTGTATGAAAATGTTTATGGTAGTTAAGACTGAAAATACCAATATCACCAACAGTTCCCGCCAAATTACCGTCCTCATGTCCAAGAGGTGCTTGAGCATTATCTTCTATTAAATATAAGTTAAATTTATCAGCTATCTGTCTAAGTTTAGAAAGATAAGCAATGTGTCCAAAAAGGTTAACAACTATTATTGCTTTGGTTCTCTTCGTGATCAGTTTCTCAACTTTGTCGGGATCTAATGTACACGTTACTGGTTCAACATCACAAAAGACAGGAACGCCTCCATAAAATAACGGGGCAATTGCAGTAGCAGACATTGATAAAGGAGGCAATATCACTTCATCGCCTGGGCTTAACCCAATTGCGCCCATTGCAGCTAGAAGACCTGAAGTATTGGAATTAACTGCAATAGAATGCTCGCATTTAAATGTTTTGCTCCATTCTTTTTCTAATTGTTTAACCTTAATGCCTCCATAAAATTCAGGGCTCCAAGAACCGTAATATCCAGACAACTGTCCAGATAGCATCACATCATTAACTGCAGATAATTCTTCATCTCCTAAAGAATTGAAAGTAGATAATTCCTTTTTAAATGATGGGTCCCCACCAAAGAGGGCCAATTTATTAATGTTTGATATCGTCATAGGATTAATAATTAAAAGTGTAGTCAGTATCTCTGCAAATTCTTACAGGAATACCAGCTTGATTTAATGCACCTTTCACCATGTTAGGAGTTATTTTTGTATAGTGATAGATGCTGCCAGCAGCAATTGCAGAAACATCCGTTTTTAAAGATAGTTCAATAAAATCCTCTAGCTTCGAAGCCCCTCCAGCAGCAATCAATGGGACCTTTAAGCATTCCTTTATTGAGTTATATAGTTCAATATTAAATCCACTTAATTTGCCATCATGAATTATTGAATTAATGAGTAATTCTCCAGCTCCAAGATTTTGTACATTTTCTATATGATCTAATATATTAATACCAGTTTTTTTCTTGCCACTATGAGTAAAAACTTCATAGAAACTACCATTATGTCTTACATCAATACTTACAACAATACACTGACTTCCAAGAATTTGGGAACCTTTTTTTATTAAATCGGGTGATCGTACTGCACTAGTATTTAATACAATCTTTTCTGCTCCAGCTTTGATAATTTTTATCATAGTTTCAAGAGAGCTTATTCCACCTCCATATGAAAAAGGTACAAAAAGTTGTTCTGATATTTGTTTTATCAGAAACAAGTCAACTTCTTCTTCCTCAATAGTTTTTGATATATCCAATAAAATAAGTTCATCAACTTGTCTCTCCTCAAAAACTCTTGCGACAGATATTGGGTTTGCTATTGTTCTTGGATTTTGAAACTGTATTGGTTTCTTTATCAAGCCATTTTCTACCAACAAAACTGGGATGATTCTTTTTTTAAGCATTTTTAAATATTTCTTTTAGAAAAATCGAGAAAGTTTTTAATAATTAATAATCCATATGTCTGACTTTTTTCAGGATGAAATTGTGTTCCAAAAATATTTTTATGTTCTATTACTGCAGGAAAGTTGATTCCATAAGTAGCCGTACCACAAATATTTTGTTTCGCTATGTCTGAAACATAAAAACTGTGTACAAAATAGAAATCAGATTCATCAGGTATATTTTTTAAGATTACCGAATCCTTTATTCTTTTCACATCATTCCAACCAATATGCGGAAGTCTTAATTTCCTGTTATCAAATGGTTTTACATTAAAGGGTAATAAATTCAAACCTTCTGAATTGCCGCCTTCCTCACCAAATGAGCCCATTAATTGCATTCCTAGACAAATCCCTAAAAAAGGTTTCTTTTCCTTCAATACTTCCTCTTTAAGAATTTCTTTGAAATTTAAATTAACTAAATTTTTCATACCATGAAAATATGATCCAACTCCTGGAAGGACTATGGCATCATATTTTATTAATTCAGAACCATTAGAAATAATATCTGCAACTACATCAAATCTCTCTATGGCTTTCTGGACATTTCTAAGATTTCCGGCGTTGTAGTCTATGATTGCAACTTTCATTAATTTTTCTAATTAATTAATCTTCTTGCTTTAATAAATTTTTCTTTCAAAACTAAACTTCCATCAATATCTCTCTTGAAATTAAACTCAGAAGTTTGAAAAAGGGAGGAATTTATAAAAGGTTTGCAAATCTCATCAAATTCAGCAATTGTAATCTTAAATTTTTCGCAAAAAATCTCAATGCATTCCTTGGGATACTTTCCATCATATTTCTCTACAATTCTTACACCTTCTTCTCTTGAAATGTCTCCATTTCTTATTTGAATACAAACAGAATCTGTTGCACGACCATATCCAAATTTTAAAAATTTCAAATAATCATGCAGATTCATAGATAAACAATCGAGCTTTTCAAAATCAGTATAAGAGACCTCTATTCTCCCTCTCCTTCTTTTGAAACCCATATTTTCAATAATTTTTATATTTTCGCTTTTGTTCCATTTAAAATAATAACCCATAAAAACTCCTCTACCTCCCCACTTCTCTACTAAATCCTTAGAAGGATAAATATACATTTTCAAATCCTCTAAAGTAATTCCTTCTCTATCTGAGATTAAGTCTTGAGGACGTAAACCATTCAAACAACCATAATCATTTAGCCAATCTTCATTAAATTGTTTCTTATTAATTTCAGAAATTGTTTGAGATCCACCATATTCCATTTGAGGAGATTCACCCCAGAGTACAAAAGGGATATCGAATTTAATAGCAAAATGAACTGGTACGCTCCATATGCCCATATGGTTAGCCCATTCCATATCACCAACCCTTTTAAAACCTTCCATTATCAACTTGTTATAAATTAATGGGTTCTGTTTAAAATGTATTAGATCAACACCTTGCTTACTAATATTTTCTAAATTCCTTCTACCAATTTCTGTAGGTAAAGTAGGCTCAAAACAAACACATAAAGGATTTAAACCATAAACATTTTTTGCATAATATAAAGTAAGGTGACTATCTTTACCCCCTGAGACAGGAATTAAGCAATCATATTTCGAAGAACTTTTATTTCCAAAACTGTCTAAAAGTTCTTCAAAATCCTTTTTCCTTTTATCCCAGTCTATATTTTCCTTCTTGTCTTTAGCAGATCTACAAGCATCACATACATTATTTTTATCAAAATGTAGATCAGGCCTAGTATTAGGCATAACACAATTAGAACAATACTTCACTTATTAAACCTCAAAAAAATAGTCAAAATTTAGCATTTTTTTTCTGAATAAACTCTTCTTTCAAAATACCGAAGTATAAATGATCAGATAACTCACCTTCAATATTATCAGACTTTCTTATGGTACCCTCATGTTTATAACCCATAGATTTAAAAGTCTTAATCATAGATATGTTTTTTTCGTTGCAACCCCCTGAAACTTTATTAAGATTGAGAATTAAAAATGCATAATCTAAAATTATAGAGTAAACCTTTTTAGATATTCCTTTACCCCAATAATTTTTTTCTCCAATTAATATTCCATCTTCTGCGGAATTAGTAAATTTTGAAATTTTATCTAACTTTGCAGTACCAATAAATACGTTGTCAAACTTATGAAAAATAAAGAAGCCATTACAATTTTTTGATGTAAAACGTTTAAAACTCTCTTCAATAAAACTCTTATTTATATTTTTTTTAGCCAATTCTTCGGAACCAATTAATCTGATAACATCCTTATCTTTTAACCAGCCTAAATATTGTTTTTTTAAATATTCATCATTTAATTTCAAGGCAAAAGGTATAAGTTCAATATCAGGAAAATTGATAGAAGTTAATATTTTTTCCATTATCTTTCAAAACCATTATGTAGGCCTCTATTAATATCTCTAAGTTCAGGTTTATTACTAAATAGATTTATAATATCTTGCATAGAAAAGAATTTTTCTTCAACTAATAATTCTTTATATATTCTTTCAATTAACAAGAAATCTTGTAAATAATCAACACTTAAAGATAAGTTTTGATTTTGATAATTTTTGGGACCAGTAACCTTATAAATATTAAAATAATTAGGATTATTTAAAATAAATGGAATAGTGTGTTCTAAATCAAAAGAATCTTGCGTGCTGTTAAGAATTTTTTCTAAAGTATTAACTGCAATCAACTCTGCAGCACATCCATAAGGCCATCCAAAATCATGACTAGCGTATAGAAAATCATAATTACCTATTTCATTTAAGTCAATCAGCTCACTACAACAAAAAGGATCTATAAGAGGATCATCACCACCTACTCTAATGATATGAGTAAATTTATATTTTTTAGCACAATTAAGAAATCTCAAAACGACATTGTCAAGTGGGCCTCTGTAACATTCGATGCCAATTTGGTTGCAAAGATTAGCTATTTTGTCATCAGAATTTTCACATGAAGTAGCGACTATTACAGGTATTGTAAGATTATTTTTTAGTCTCTCTATCTGTCTTTGGAGCATAGGTTTTCCTGCAATTCCTCTCAGAACTTTTCCTGGCAATCTGCTTGAACTCAATCGAGCTTGGATGATTATTCCATATTTATTTTGATTAATCATAAACAAAACTTGTGCAGTAGATTTTCTCTATTAATTTTTTAGCATATTTAAACTTATATAATTTTTTAAATAATAAATAATTTTCATGAAATAAATTTTATTCATAACTTTTTTCTGAATAAAAAGTATATTTTATTTTTGGTAAAAATAATTGATTTAATAGTAATATATCCTATAAAACTGAAATTTATTTGTGAAAAATATCTATATAACTAATGTAGGTTGTGAGTACTATCTTGATATTGCAAGGAAATTATTAGGATTTGATTTTAAAGTGAAAATTATTGGATTTGGAGAAAATAAAATTTATCAACCCAAATCTCTCAATAATTTCATAAAAGAAGTTAAGCCTAAGGTAGTCATTTTTGAAGATATTAATTTAATCGAAAGGTTTGATAAAATTTTTGACCCAGATTATTCAGCATTTAGTAAAGAATTCTATTCAGAAATTTCTTACTTTGAGAAGTTATTCATTATGAGTATTGATCGCAATTCTTTTGAACCAATTTCTCAGTTAGAGCGGCTTAGATTATTTCATAAATACTTCGCACATGCATACAAATTACTCAATAATGAAAAAATAGATGGAATTTTGATGTTTGGGACTCCCCATGGTCCATGGGAAATAACTCTATTTGCAGTTGCAAAAATTCTAAAAATAGATATTAGATACACTGACTTTGGACTTTGTCCTGAGCTATCAACCATTGAATCTGATATATACATTAGAAAAAGTTATGATAAAAATGAAAGAAATCTAGGAATTTTAGCAAATTCAAATGAATCAGTAGAAATAAAAGAGATTTTAGAAAAAAGAATAAACTCTCATTTTGTCTGGGATTTTACTCCCATAAATATTTTTAAGAAAAGATTGAGAGTAATTAAAAGAATATTTGGATTAATATTACTTAGGCCTTTTTCAAAATATAATAGTGCAGAGTTTTTTTTCTTGAGGAGCTCAAGAAGAGGAGTATTTCTTGTATTAAAATACATAAAATATTTGAAAGAATTAACGCAATCATTAAATTTCTATAAAAACGAATCAACTAATGATTTACCTAATAGAAATTCGATTGTTGTTTTCCTTCATCATCAACCTGAAGCATCAACTATGCCTATGGGATATATATTTGCTGATCAACTACTCATGTTAGAAATAATTTTAAATGCTGCACCCAAAGACTTAAATATATATATTAAAGAACATCCCCATATGTATGAATATCCAGCGCAAGATAGACACGAAAGGTCAAAATATTTCTATAAACAGCTTTTAAGGGATAAAAGAGTAAAATTTCTGGATCAAAATATGAATACAAATACAATTATCAAAAACGTTAAGTATATTTGTTCGATCTGTGGTTCTGTAAGTTGGGAAACTTTAAAATTGGGTAAGCCTTGCATTATTTTCGGCTGGGCATGGTTTTCTGATTGCAAAAGTTGTTACTCTGTAGACTCTCCAAAAAGTTTTTTAAGTGCTTTAGAAAAAATAAATAAAAAAACCAAAAGCAATGTCTCCAATGATTTAAAAGCATTTATAGAAAGACTAAAAAAAAGATTAATTTATGGAGCAGCATTAAGAAATGCCTTTGACTATTTAGGAGAAAGCTATAGATATCAAGATGGATTAATTAATATTTCAGAGGCTATCAAACTTTCATTTATGTCTAAAAAGAAATCTATAAACAAAAATTTTAATTCTTGAAATTATTTAATATTATTAAAAATGATAAATAGTTCCCAAAACACTAATCAACTAAAAAAAATAACTATAAGTGATGGTATAGCTTCGTTATATGATCTTGAAAAATTAATTATGTTTGGCAAACTAAAAAATCTGGAAAAAACTTCAGAAAATATTATTAGAGAATTTAATAATGAGAAATGGAGAGATTTAAAAAAACTTTTAAAAAGTAAACCAAATTCCAAATTAGAGGATTTAGAGTTATGTGAAGATGGTGTAAAAGAACAATATATTTTTTTAAATAATTCTCATTTAATTGCTCCTCCTAATTGGCTAAGAGAAGCAAACAAAATAGATCTTATTAAGTCAATCAGTAATATACAAAATAAAAAGAGCATTAAACAAATAGTTGAAATTGGTGCAGGTTATGGATCTAAGATTATTTCTATTATGAAATCTGGAAAAATCCCTGATTATATTGAATATATTGCTTTAGATATTTCTGAAAATGGTCTAAATATTTGTAATCAAATAGCAAAGAGAAATAATCTAATTATTAAGACTATAAATTTTGACTACTTAAAGGGTAAATTCTCTGAATTGAAATTAGATAAAGAAACACTTATTTTTTCATGTTATGGGATGCATTATAAAAATGAATTTACATGCAATGACATATTAGATTTTATAAATTCTGGTGTTAAAGCAGGGGTTCATATAGAACCTTGTTCTGATTTATTAGATGATCTAGAAGACAAACTTTATGCAAAACTAGCCTTAAAATATATCACCCAAAATAACTATACTCTTAATATTGGTAGAGCCTTTAAAGAGGCGGAAAAGAAGGGCCTAATAAATCTAAATATTGATAAAAAAGTTTCAGGATTAGGATTACTTCCCGCCTGGATAATAAAATGGACTATTAAATAAAAAAATATTTTATAAATTTATTAAAAAATGCAATCAATATATCAAGAAATTTATGACTTTATATATGTAGGTTCTAGTCCAGTTTTATTACTAGATGCGTTGAATGAATCCATGAATAACAAAAAAATACTTATTATTGATAAAAATAAAGAGATTGGAGGAGCTTGGCAAAATTTAGAATTATTTAATTATAAGAGAGTTGAGAATGCTGTTCATTATCTATTATTCAATAAATTAGGTTATGAATTTTTAGAGAAAACTATGGATTTAGAATTAAAAGATCCATCTGATAAATTTTATGCCCTGAAATTTCAGAATTTTAAATTTTTAATTAGTGTGAATAAGTATTATTCATATTTTTTATTTAAAATTTTTAATATCAAATGCGATTCAATTAAAAGTATAATTAAAGGATTTAAAAAATTTTTTATAAAAACCAATATAAGAAAAAGCAAGTATTTTAAATATGGATCATTTTTATTTTTAGAAAAAATAAAAAATGCAATTCATAAATCATCAGTAAAATTTAATTTAGGATTTGCTATTAGCAAAATAATTATTAAAGAAAAATATGCATATGTTCATATTAATGAAAAAGTTTACAAAACAAAAAAATTAATCTTATCACATGGATTTATACCTCCAAATAAATTCATAGTTCAAGACAAGCAAATAACTCTAAATTTAAAAAAGTTTAAAAGGCCATCATTACATATAAAAACGAGAATAAATAAAAATAATTCTTTATTTATTCAAAGATTTTCTCAAGTTATTTTTCCTGCTGATTCATCAATTAAATATTCTCATTACCTTAATGACTATTTTGAAGATGGTAAAAATAAATACTATAGTCATATAGTTGTTGCCGCTTTGAATCATAATTTCAATTATTCATATGATCTTTGTTGCAAAATAGCTAGAGAGTTAGAATCATATAAAATAATTCCTTCATCAAAATATCGAAAGGAATCAGACTTTTTCTGGCAAGATATACTTCTACCACAAATAGATAATGAAGATCTTGAATACCTTAGCAGGATAAGCTGTAATGTAATTAAAACCTTTATAACAGAGGAAATTTGCAGTTCTATAGGAAAATACTCTTTCAATTGGAATAATTTGAAAAAAGAGAACTTTGAATAAAATGAATGTACTAATTTTCGCTTCACAATTTGATAATGGCGCTTTAGAAATCCTACAAAGACATTTAGCAAATGATTTAAAAGAAATTGGAGTAGATGTTTTTTTGTTGAATATGTATTCAAAATCAAGCAAAGAAAGTTCTAAAAATAAATGTCTTTTTGAAAAAAAAATATCAAAAAGATATTTCCTTGATCTTCCTCTTCATCCAAATCTTTTAAATATACTTTTTGGAATAATAAAATTAAGATTTATACTTAAAAAAGAAAAAATTGATATTGTAGAAACTTCTACTGAATCTCTTAGTATATTGACTTCTATAGCAACCCTAGGAACGAATACGCATCATATAATTGGAATTCACAAAACCTATAAAAGGAAAAGTGGTTACAGAAATGGAATCAGAGAAAACCTATTAAAGATATTTTCTAAGTTAAACAAAAAAACATCATTTTATGCAGTATCTGAATGGGCTAAAAAATCATGGATAAATTTTAGTAATACAAAAAATAATAAAATAAAGGTTATTTATAACTGTATAGATTTAAAAGAAAATATTCATGATAAAAAATCAATAAAACAAAAATTATTAAATGAATTTAATATTCCTGAAGGTAGTAAAATAATCCTTTCAATAGGCAGAATATGTTCACATAAAAATCAAGATTTTCTAATAAAAAGTTTAGGATCTATTTTGAGGAAAGAAGATTACTATATAATATTAGTTGGCGATATAGATATTGTAAAAAAAGGTAGTGACCAAACTATAAATAAAATAAATGTTTTAATTAAAAAATATGATATTAAGCCTTTTGTTAAATTTGCAGGTTATAGAAAAGATATAAAAGAATTAATGTTAATTTCGGATGTATTTGTTCATGCCTCATTAAGCGAAGCTTTTGGGCTTGTTCTAATTGAAGCAATGTCAATGGGACTTCCAATAGTTTCTTCAAAAACAGAGGCAATACCAGAATTTATTTATGGGCCCGGTAATTTTTTAATAGAAGAAAATGATCTTAAATCATTCCGTACAGCAGTTAAAAAAGTCCTATCAACAAATGCCAATCGTAGAAAATATATTTCAATAAGAAATAAAAATATTGGCAAAAGTCCACTTTTTTATAGATCAACTAGGGCTAAAAATATGTATAAATTATTTAAAGAAGTATTAAAAGTTGAGTAAAAATAAATTACTCCAGATTAAATTTTTCTAACCAAACTTTTACTGATAAATAAGACCAAATCATATAAAGTTCCTTTATTGAATTACAATTTTTTAACATATTTTTTTCTTTTATTGAATTTAAAAATATTTTATTAAAAAAGATATCTAATTTAGGATTCTTTTTATTAATTAATTTATGAATAAATTCTATATTATCTACGTCTAAGAAAATATCCTTTAAGGGTGGTTGGAATCCAATTTTTTTTCTATTAATATAAAAATTTTCATATTTTCTTTCCATAAGAAATTTCTTTAGGATTACTTTAAAACCAAAATCCTTTTGGAAAATTTGATCCTTTTTTAGTTTCATAGCGAAGGAAACAATTAAAGGATGAAAATATGGATAATATACTTGAGTGTTGAATCTCAAAGATGATTGACCAGTTTTCGCTGCAAATTGAGAAATAGCTACAAGACATGCATCTGTTAATCTATATTTCTCGAATAATGTAAATTCATTTTCTGTAAAGCTATCTATCTGATTTGAAATTTTTTTTTCAATCATTTCCCATTCTTTTTTTGTTGTTTTAATTTGACAAAATGAATAAGGATTTGAAGCCAACTGTGATATTTCTGGTCTCTTAGAAAAAGAGAGTCTTGATAAAATATAAAGAATATAGTTTATAAATTTTATATTAATACCTTTAACAAATAATCTCATTAAAAAAGCAGATGCAATCATGGAAAAATGATGCAGCGGCGAAAATATTCGCCAAAATTTTTGATTTTTTATCTCAGAAAAGCCAAACCAAGCATCCCCACCAGTTCCTTCAATTATATTTCCTGAATAAATATATGATTCGTCAAGTAATTGTTTTGTCGGTAATATTGAAAAATCTATTGTTGGCAAAGAATATGAACTTATTGTTTTAATTAATTTATTAAAGTTTCTATCATGAACAATTTTTTTTATTTTATTACCTTTTGTCTCAATATAATCTAAATATTTTTCATCTTGAAAATCATCTTTTTTATTCCTCATATACAATAATTTTACATCCTTTATAGAATCAGTTGATTCTGCAATAACAGTTGAATCAATTCCCGAACTGAATAAAATAGAAGTCTTATCTAATTTATAAGAATTTATTACATCCTTAAATAAAGAGTTAAATTGATAATTTTCTGAAACTAAATATTTGATTTTGGAATAATAAGAATTTATTAAATTTAGTTTTTCAGATTCCAGAGATAATACAGAAGCAAAAGGAATTTTTTTCAATTCTTTTAAGATAGTATTATTCGAATAATTTGCACCAAATCTTATTATTTCACTTAAACCAAGTTTAGATATATTATATTTCCGTATATTTTTTAAGAAATTAGTATGTGTTGCAAAAAAATATTCATTATGTAATTTACTAAAATAAATAGTCCCGGAACCACAGCACGACGAAAATAAATATAAATTATCCCCCTTAGATTCATAAGTACAGAAACAACTATCTGTTATAGAAAACAAATCACCATTTATTACATCATCATTGAAATACTTTGTTTTTTTATAAATTAAATTTAATTCTTCCATATTTATGAATTTCTTTTCTTTCTTGGAGTAAAAAATTAATTTTGATTCAGAAAATATTGAACATTCCTTATCAAAATCATATTTATAAGTAGAAATTATTGATAAATTCTTATATAGAGAATGAAAAAGTTTATATTTTTTTTTAACTTCTATCCAATCTTTAGGCAGATTTTGATTATCAAAAAATTTTTTGATCAAAATTATATTGTTCATACTAAAAACTATTACTTTTGAAAAACATCAATCCAAATTAAAAAAGTAAAAATAGTCCATAACAATTCTACATTTCTATCATCATTGTTAACCAAAAAATTTCTCCAATAATTTTTAATTACATTTCTAGATAAAGGTGTTTTCTCTAATGTAAAAAACAGTTTATTTTCAACTAAAGATACAAATTCCTTTGATCTCATATATTCATCGATAGGAAAAGCAAATCCTGATTTTTTTCTGAATGTAAATTTACTTCCAAATATATTTAAGGATTCTTTTTTTAATGAAATTTTTGTAAAAGTATCTACAAAACATTTTGGATTTATTAAAATAAACAAAAGAGCTTTAACAATATATTTAAAATTTAATTTATTATATCGCTCAGATAAAGAAGCCTTCAAACAATCTATAGATAAAAAGGGAACCCTATTTTCTACTCCATAGGCCATATTCATTTTATCCTGCCTAACTAAAAGAGATTGCAAATAAGTTAGAATCTCATATTTTTTTTGTTTAGTAAAAACATTATTATCTTTTATGTTTTTAAAAATATTTCTTCTATTTCTTAAGGCCTTGATTTTTGAATATTTTTTAAAAATTCTTTTTAAATTTATATCACTATTCTTACTAGTAGATTGAATAATTTGATCTTCAATATGAATAGATTTTGTATTTAACTTTTTATTCAAAATATTTTCAATGAATTTAATCTTTTGAAAAATAAATTTTAGGTATTTGTTATTTCGCATATATATGTATATAAATCTAGGATAACCTCCAAACAACTCATCAGCTCCCTCTCCACTAAGTACAACTTTTATACCTTTTTTTTTGGTAAGGTTCGCCAAAAAATAGATTCCAATAGTATTAGGATGATTAATAGGATGATCTAAATGATAAGAAACATTTTCAATGCTATTTATAAATTCTTGACTTTTAATTTTTTTAAGAAAACTAGAAGTATCTGTATTCTTTGTTGCTAAATTAATCCAATTTTCTTCTGAATATTTTAGATCATCGAAAATAATACTAAATGTTTTGAGATTATTTTTTTTGGGTGTAATTTTGTCAGTAAAATAAGTTATCAAAGAAGAATCAATTCCTCCTGAAAGTTGTAGACCAACTTCAACATCACTAACTAGTTGTTTAGAAATTGATTCTTTTAATATATTTTTTAGAGAGATTTCTTTTTGATTGAAATTAAAGTCTATATTATTTTCCCAAATATTTAATGCTTCTGATATTTTAAGATCTTTATCAATCCTAATAACTGCCCCTGGCTTAACCTGATTTACTCCATTGATTAAAGTAAAAGGGGCAGTAACATATCGAAATTTTAAAAACTCGTCGAAACAATCATAATTTACACTAAATTTAAATTCAGGATGTTCTTTTAATGACTTAATTTCCGAAGCAATTACTAAATTTCCATTAAATTGAGAGTAATAAAGAGGCTTCACACCAAACCTATCTCTTATTAGATATATTTCTTTATTTTTAGAATCATATAAAAAAATTGAATACATCCCTTCTATTGATTTTGATAAATCCTCAATACCAAACTCCAAAAAGTATTCGAGTATAATTTCAGTATCCGAAGTACTTCTTAAATCATATGATTTTTTACTAAGCCTATTTTTTAAAAAATCTGTATTGTAAATTTCACCATTAAAACAAATAAAAGAATTATTTTTTTGTGAAACCATTGGCTGATTACCATTTTCAGATTTATCTCTAATACTTAAACGTTTAAAACCAGCTGCAGAAACTAAGGAATAATCATTAGATATATTATTTATATTATCTTCAAGTTTAATATTTCCATTTTTATGATCAAATCTTATATATCCAGAATTATCTGGACCTCTATGATTTATAACTCTCGTCATTTTAAGAATGACTTCATTACTTACTAAATTATTGCCTAAAGCTACAACAAAACCGCACACAAAATCTATTTGCTAAAGAATCATTATACCAAGAGAATTAAAAATAAAAAGAATTAGAATTATTTATTAAAAAGTTTAAAAATTTCCTTTTTAGGGAGTAGATCTTAGATTGAAATAAATTTTTATTTCTTAAATATATTGAATGAGTATTTAACAAGTAGTTTGTGTAAAAAATTTGTATTCAATTTTATTTTTTTATAGCTCCTATCGCTACACCTTGAGAATAATGTCCTCGACAACCTTGTATCAAAAAAATTATATGCCAAAAAATAATTGATAATTTAGATGGGTAACTTACTTTATTTTTAAATCTAGGCATGAATTTAAAAACTTTAGTTATCAATTTCCCAAAAAGAGTACGTACAGGATATTCTTCAGCATAATGATTTCTATCCTTAACATAATTTATAGTTTGTTTCAATTGAAGTGGAGGAAAACTACCTGAATATTCTAAATTAAGTTCTTTTTGCCATGATAAAATCTCGTCTATAGTGTGATCAGATTTATATGGTTGAACATATTGATCATAAAACCTTGAGATTTCATAAGTTGTTAAAGATGTGAATGGCTTCTTACTATACTTTTTTATCGCATAATCCAATCTTTCTTTAATTTCTTCGCCACCATTTCTTATGATTTCATTTCTTTGAATATTATGTCTCCAATCAGCAAAAGAATTATAAACAAAAAAGCCAATAAATCCTCCTTTCTTGCAAACTCTCTTCATTTCCTTCAAACCTTCTAAGGGATTTCCAGTGTGATGCAATACCCCCCAAGAGACAACAATATCAAAATAATTATCCTCAAAAGGCATCTCGAATAGTGATCCATGCACAGCCCTAAAAGAGGAATAATTTTCATCTTGTGAAACCTTAGAGGCAATTTTTAATGACTTCTTACAGGCATCAAATCCAATTAATTCTTTAACTTTATAGTGCTTTGCAACCAAAATAGTTCTATCTCCAGTACCACAACCAACATCCAACATCTTCGCACCTTCCATTTTAGAGTCTATATTTAAATATTTGTATCGTAAAATTTCATCTGGTAAGTTATGCAACCTTTCCTCATGATCATATTGAGGAAATGGTACCAACTCATACATTTGGTTTACCTTAGTATGGATATCTTCTTGATTCATCAAATTTATTGATTTATGGTTTAAGTTAACATAATCTAAAAAAAAAAGAAATTGTAATCAGGGTTTAAAACCTAAATGCAAAAAACTATTTTTTAAATAAAATTTTAATTACTATTAATCAAATCAAGAAAAGCTTATGTTTTTGAAGTTAATTTAATTTCTTCAAAAAACAATATTTAAGCTTTGGAAACAAAATACAGTTAATCTCCCAAAAATGTGGACTTCTATAATTATCCAAAGTATATTAAGTTAAAAAAATTTTGATTCTATAAAGTTTTGAGTTAAAATTTTAAAAATTAAAGAAGTAACTTAAAAAAAAAAATTAAATAATGGCAAATAAAACCTGCAATAAACTTTTGATTATAGGTTGCGGAGGACATGCGAAAGTAATTACAGATATTGCAAAATCTTTAGGTATAGCAGAGTTTTATTACCATGATAGAGACCTTAGCCATAATAAATTTTTAGGAAAGGATGTTATTCATGAAGAAATAAAAAATTATGATGATTATTTTTTTGTAGCTTTAGGAGATAACTTTCTTAGAGAAAAAGTGACTAGGAATTTTCAGAAAAGAAATCCTAAATCTAAAAACAAAACATTAATACATCCCAGTAGTGTTGTGTCCAAAAATTGCACCATTGGAGATGGATCTGTAATTATGCCTCTATGTGTGGTAAATAGTTCTTCTCAAATAGGGAAAGGTGTCATAGTCAATACAAGATCAAGTTTAGATCATGATAATTCTTTATTAAATTACTCTTCTATTGCTCCAGGAGTAGTGACAGGTGGGAATGTAAAAATTGGAAGAAGAAGTGCCATTTCAATTGGAGCTGTAATTAAAAATAATATAGAAATTGGATCAGACTCTATTATTGGAGCCTCATCTTTTGTAAACAAAAATATTCCAGATAGATGTTTGGTTTATGGTACTCCGGCAAAAAAAATTAGAGATATAAATATAATCGATAATTGATTCTATAAATTAACTAGAGCCAAGGGTATTTGAACACCTTACTCCTCTATGCCATGAAGGGCAAAAAAAAGATAATTCCCATTACTATAACTCTCGTTACATATTAAACAAATATAAATTATAAAAATTATTGCAAAACTTGATTGGGCATAAAACGCATTGCAAAAATAAGAAAATTTAGAGTTTGGTATTATTTCACAAAGTTTGATTGAAAGAGTTGATACCCCTTTAGCTGGTTATATTTAATTCTGGACATTGGGAAAGCATATAAGTACTTCTTAAAAAGAAAAATAAAAAAATAATTGAAGGTGCTTATCCAAAATATTAGTCTTTTTTTATTCTGAAAAAGTTTTAGTACGCAGAATAAAGACTGTTAGGCATAGAGTTGATTTTTTTTTTTTTATTAAATTGAAAAATCTAATTTATCCAAATTATCGATAGTATTTCGTAATCCAAAAGGCAAATTAATTTTTGCATGCCAACCTAAATTATTTATTTGAGAAACGTCTAAAGTTTTTCTAGGAGTTCCATCTGGCTTTGATTCATCCCAAATTATTTTTCCATCAAATTTTGTAATTTTAGATATCATTTCTGCAAGTTGTTTTATAGTTATATCTTTACCTGTCCCAACATTAAGATGGTTAAGTGAATTTCCATAAATATCTTTTGGAGAATTTTCATGATCTGGATTCCAATATTTTAATGAAAATATAATTGCATCTGCAAGATCGTCTACGTGCATAAATTCTCTATAAACTGTACCTGTTCCCCAGCAAGTAACTGAAGATAAATTTCTTGCTTTTGCAGTTAAGAATTTTCTTATTAAAGATGCTATTACATGACTATTCTCATGATGATAATTATCGTTGGGTCCATATAAATTTGTAGGCATTAAAGAAATTGCATCAAAGTTAAATTGGCTTCTCATGGATTCGCAAAGTTTAAGACCTGATATTTTTGCAATTGCATAACATTCGTTTGTTTTTTCAAGAGAACCTTTCAACAAAGATTCTTCCTTTATTGGTTGCTCCGAAAACTTGGGATAAATACAACTACTCCCTAGAAATAATAATCTTTTCACTTTATTTAAATAAGCAGATTCAATTACATTAGTCTGTATTTTTAAATTCTTAATTAAAAAATCTGCTGGAGAAACCATATTAGAGTAAATACCTCCAACTTTTGCCGCAGCTACTATGACAATTGTAGGGGTGTTTTTATGAAACCAATTTTTTACTGCAACTAAATCCAAAAGATCTAGTTCCTCTCTAGAGGGTGTAAGTAATATATGATTACTTCCATTTTCTTCAGAATTTGCTTTTACAAATGCCCTCTTAATTGCACTACCCACCATACCAGTGGCTCCTGCAATAAAAATTCTTTCGTTTTTATTTATCATTTCTAACTTAATTTTAATTTTTATTATTTGGGGGAGATTCAAAATTACTTGGTATCTGAAACCCCTCTTTTTTTAGAAAAGATTCCTCCATTGCTTTTTTTTTATCTTCATTGATCATCTCTTCAATCATTTCTTCTAGCGTAAACTCAGGTTTCCATCCAAGTTTTTTAAAGCTTTTTTCAGAATCTCCTCTTAATTCTTCAACTTCAGTCGGCCGAAAATATCTTGGATCTATTTTAATAACTATCTCTTTAGTATCTGCTCTCCTACCAACCTCTTCAAGTCCTGTACCTTCCCAAATAATCCCTTCACCATCAGCGTTTGTGTTCCATTTAAGTTTTTTAGCACATATTTCTATAAATTTTCTTATGGTTTCCATCCTTCCTGTAGCAATAACAAAATCTTCAGGCTCATTCTGTTGAAGCATCAACCACTGCATTCTTACATAATCTTTAGCATGTCCCCAATCTCTCTTAGAGTTTAAATTCCCAAGATATATATATTTATCTAAACCAGCATCAATTCTTGAAAGGCCCCTTGTTATTTTTCTAGTAACAAAAGTTTCACCTCTTCTAGGACTTTCATGGTTAAACAATATTCCGTTACAAGCATAAATACCATATGCTTCTCTATAGTTTATCGTTATCCAGTAAGCATATAATTTTGCAACACCATATGGACTTCTCGGATAGAAAGGTGTGGTCTCCTTTTGAGGAGATTCTTGAATCTTTCCATAAAGTTCACTTGTACTTGCTTGATAAAATTTAGTTTTATTAGTAAGTTTTAATATCCTTATAGCTTCCAAAATTCGAAGAGTGCCAATTGCATCACAATTAGCTGTGTATTCAGGAGTTTCAAAACTTACTGCAACGTGACTTTGCGCTCCCAAATTATAAATCTCATCAGGTTGAACATCTTGAAGAATTCTTATTAGATTTGTGCTATCAGTTAAATCTCCATAATGCAAGGTTAGATTAGGTGAATGATCATGAGGATCTTGGTAGAGATGATCAATTCTTTCAGTATTAAAGCTACTTGATCTCCTTTTAACTCCATGTACTTGATACCCTTTCTCCAAAAGAAATTCAGCAAGATAACTTCCATCTTGACCTGTGATTCCCGTTATTAATGCTTTCTTACTTGATATCATTTAATAATGTTTTGCAAAACAAGGTTTTTAGGATTTTCGACCATAATTATCATCATATCTGTAAATATCATCTTCACCCAAATATGATCCAGATTGAACCTCTATTAATCTTAAGGAAGTTTCTTGGTTATTTGATAATCTATGTTTTGCTCCAGCTGGGATAAAAGTGCTTTGGTTTTCTTTTAAGGTTGTTTTTTCATCGTTAATTTCAATATTGGCTTCTCCATTAAGAATAATCCAATGCTCAGATCTAAATTTATGTTTTTGTAAGGAAAGAGATGAATATGGCTTGACTAATATTTCTTTTATTTGCCAATTAGATCCTTTTTCAATTGAGTTGTAATAACCCCATGGTCTGAATACTTTTCTATGTTCTCTCCCTTCTAACCTATTTTCTAAATTCAATTGACTTACAACATCTTTAATTTCTTGAGAATAATTATGATTTGCAACTAGCGTTGCATCGTTTGTTTGAACTATTATTAAATTCTCAGTTCCAATAGCGACTAATAATTTATTTTTACTATTTAAATAGCAATTTTTTACACTTCTAACTTTAATATCTCCAATAATTGAATTTCCATTTTTATCCTTTTTTTCTAAATTCCATATGGATTTCCAACTCCCAACATCACTCCACCCAGCGTTGAATGGAATTACATAAGCATTTTCAGTATTTTCCATTACTGCATAATCAATAGATAAATTTGGACATTTTTTAAAAGACTGTTTTTCTAGTCTCTGAAAATCAAAATCTTTTGAAGAATTTCTTATCGATAATTTGCAATACTCTAATAATCTTGGTTGGAATTTTTCTAATTCTTTTAAAATTGTGCTTGCTTTGAATAAAAAGATTCCGCTATTCCAAAAATAACGCTCATCTTTTATATATTTAGAAGCCTTTTCTTTATTTGGCTTTTCAATAAAGCGATTTATTTGAACAGACTCTAAAGAATTATTTTTTATATTTTTTATTGCTTCAATGTAACCATAACCAGTTTCTGGGCTAGTAGGTTTAACTCCAAAGTTTACTAATTTATTTCTATTTGCAGTCTTAATACCAGCCTTTATAATCTCAATAAATTTTTCTTGATCTTCAATCTCATGATCTGAAGATAGTATTAATAAAATAGGATCTTTATTTTCTTCTATTGCTTTTAAAGCCGCAATAGCAATTGCTGGAGCAGTATTTCTTCCTTCAGGTTCTAAAATAATCGACTTCGGCTTGACCATAATCTCTCTCATTTGCTCTGCCAAGGTAAATCTTTGTTCTTCATTACAAATAATAATTGGGCTTTGAATATTTTTTATACCAAATAATCTATTTTGAGTTTTCTGCAAAGAAGAGTATTTACTAGTTAAGTTAAATTGAATATATTGTTTTGGAAAATTTTTTCTAGATAAAGGCCAAAGCCTTGTACCAGAACCCCCTGATAATATAACTGGCTGTAGAAGACTATTTTCAGACAAAATCTTAGTTTTTTATAACTATACAGTTTATTTTTTAAAAAGTAATGCCTTTACGAAATTGGCCTTGAAAACCTTTGATATCAATGAAAAAATAAGTGGAGCCAAGCGGACTTGAACCGCTGACCCCCTGCATGCCATGCAGGTGCTCTACCAGCTGAGCTATGGCCCCGAACTCGAAACGTCAATCATATCAATCAATCTAAAGATTTTTTTTCGTAACGTCCGTAATTCCTATATTACTTTATAGCGTTTAAATATTGAAATTTGCATCTTAAAATACAGCTAGAAATTTACAAGTTAAAAAATGCTTTCTGGATCTATCTTCTGAGACCTTGCTTGACACAAAGGACTTGATCTTGGTTTAAAAATTTGTAATTTTAATTATAGAAATTTATAGTTTTAACTAAAGCTTCTACATATTTTGAAGCTTCATTAATACTTCCATAATTAGTTACAAATTGCATGATTTTTGGTTGCAATTTCTCTGCTACTGGGCATATACCTCTTGGATATTCAAGATTTTGATATATTTCAGGGCAGTGTTTTTTATATGCCCCGCTACTTACTACCGTTTCCTCATATGATAATGCCCAACAAGCATATATCCCATCCCCTCCAAATTCAATAAATTTTTTCCTAAATTCATACCAAGAAACATCAGTTCTTTCATATTTGACAGCAAAGGTCCAATAAGTATTATTACTGCCTAAGGGTGTTTTTTGAGGAACTAAATAATCACAATTTTTGACAGCTTCTTTATATAAATTTGCAATTGAAATTCTTAGTTCTAAAAAATAATCTAATCTTTCAGTTTGCGCTAGACCCAATGCTGCTGCCACTTCAGGCATTCTATAATTCAACCCCAATTCATCATGTCTTTTATACTTAGGATCCTGAAATAAATCCTTATTCATTATGCGAACTCTTCCTTCTGAAGACTGCATTGAAGCATAACCAAGACTTCCATATTTACGCATTGACATTGCATATTCTGCGTTATTAGTGACAATTATTCCCCCATCTCCAGTAGTTATATGCTTTGAATTCTCCGTGCTATAGCTTGTAACATCTGCTATTGGGGCCATGGCTTTACCCTTGTAAATGCACCCAAAAGCTTCTGCTGCATCATTCAAAACAGGTATTGAGTATTCCTTAGCTATTTCCATGATTGGATCAAGATCACATGAAACTCCATATATTGAAACAGGCATTATACATTTTGTTTTACTTGTAATTTTCCTTCTAATATCTTCTGGATCAATATTAAAAGTATCTGGATCCACGTCTGCAAATACAGGTACAGCATTTTGTGCGACAATTACATCGAAATTACTAATTACCGTAATAGGAGGAATAATTACTTCGTCACCTGCGTGAATATCAAAAGCATGCAAAGCAGCGTGTAAAGTAGAAGTTCCAGAATTAAAAGTTATAGCATATTCACATCCAACTTTCTCAGCAAAAGCCTTTTCAAATCTATTATTCATACTTCCAACCGTGCTTGAAGCATAACCTGAGTCAATAACTTCTCTTAAGTAATCAAGTTCTTTGCCAGAGAAACGCCACGTATTTTTCATCTTGAAGCTTAAAAGTTTAATAATATAAAAATATTATAGGATTTTAAAAAATTTTTTCTTTATTATTTCTACTTCTAGAAAAAATATACAAATCTGGAAAGAATCTAATAAATTTTTTCCAATATCAAAAAATTAATATAATATTGAATGTTTTCATCCTTAAAAAAGATCAACAAAAATACCTCAAAGTAAACTCTTTAAAAATATTAAAAATCAAGAAAAATCTGATTAATTCAATATAAATATATATTTTCTAGATATCTTTGACCCGCGACCACATTTTAGCGATTGTTTAGTAGATAGTGATATGAATATTGTTGCTTGGATCGAAGTAGAAAGTAAACATTTTAGAAAATATAAATTGCATTATTGCATTTATATAATGATCAAAATGAACTCTTATTTTTTTATTCCTCCTCTTCAAAATAAGAACTTTTTAAACCTTTCTCCAAACAGCCAATAACTTTCCCTGAAAAACAACATCATCTAAATTCAACTCAATTGGTTCATAAGCTGGATTTGCTGCTTCAAGGAATATTTTTCCTTCTTTCTTAAAAAAATACTTTAGAGTGGTACCTAAACCTGGAACCATTGCACTAACAATAGTTCCATTCCTAAGAGAGTATGAATTTGTAATTTGCTCCATCAAAACCATATCTCCATCTGCAATACAT
>MDTE01011401.1_pt1 | contig 74717 bp, 78 predicted proteins | sample 811231 | NCBI WGS metagenome assembly MDTE01 (sample SAMN05326651, study PRJNA326480) | marine metagenome | isolation source: seawater | place: Indian Ocean: Red Sea | collected 2010
GCCTATAAACCATGTGTTATCAGTAAAGCCTTTTTGCATTCTTAACTCAAATCTTTCTTTACTAGTAGTTCAATTATTTATTTAGAGCCCCTCAACTAGTGCTCTCGTTGCCTCAAGTTCAGAAGCAGGTAAATCAGTATATCCAACTGATGGATCACTTACCAAAGCAATACCATCGCCAACAAAATATTCAATAAAAGCCCTTAATTGTGGCTTTGATTTCATATATTCATTATTGACATATATGAAAAGTGGCCTTGAAATAAGATATTCTTTACTTGCAATTGTTGCAGGAGATGGTTGTGTGCCATTGACTGCTAGCAAGTTTAATTTATCTTGGTTTGCAAGATAATAAGCATATCCAAAATATCCTAATCCATATTTAGAACCACTCACTCCATTGACGATCACGTTATCATCCTCTGATGCTCCGTAGTCGCCTCGTGATTGCTTTTCTTTACCGTTAATCTTCTTAGTAAAGAAGTCAAAAGTACCTGAATCAACTCCTGGCCCATATAATTTCATTTCTTCAGCTGGCCATGCAGGATTCACATCACTCCAGTTCATAACTGCGCCTTCTGCAGGTACATCCCACATCTTTTTTAATTCATCAGCAGTAATATCTGTGACAAAATCATTTTTGTTTGATACTACAACCGATATACCATCAAGACCTACTTTTAACTCAGTGAACTTGATATTGTTTTCAGCACATAATGCTGCCTCTGTATCTTTGATGTTTCGAGAAGCACCAGAGACATCAGTTTCTCCGGCACAGAATTTCTTGAATCCACCACCAGTACCTGATTGTCCTACTGTGACCTTGACATCAGGATGCAATTTACCAAATTCTTCAGCAACAGCTTCTTCAACTGGATAAACGGTACTTGAGCCATCAATAGCTACTGAACCTGACAAAGAAGAAGAACTTGAACTAGTCTCAGTATCGTCACTACAAGCTATTATGCCTGTTCCCATAACGGAAACAAGCGCAAAGCCTAGTAAAGACAATCGCGCGAATTTCTTAAATTCGTTCATAATTAAAAACATTTTTTTATCTCCATAAAAAACTTAACATTTAAATTTGAATAAATTTATTCGATTCCTCTTCTAATCGTTTAATCATATTCATTACATTCCGAGCATAAAAAAACCCATTTAATTTTTTATTAAATGGGTAATAGTATGATCGGTAATTGCATCAAATTCGAATTCCCGTCTCCAGGTATAGGATTTAATCTATAATAAAACTTAATTCTGTGATTACGTTTTCCAAGCGAAAAGTAGCTTCTATGTGTTCTAGTAATTTGGAACCTCTTCATAAAAACCTCTTCTAACCTTCCAACTTTTTTTCAAAAAAAAACTTTAATCAAATTGATTAAAGTTTTTTAAATAATTAATGATCATTACCAACAATTATTGAGTCCCCTTTGCCCGCAATTAGTAAATAATAAAATTTAATTTTATAATTTCTTTTTGAGGGATCATAAGCAGATCTGTGTGATCTTGCTGGAACTGAGAAATCATTCATAAATAGATCTCACTAAGTTTTTTTATTACGAAGCCATTGTGTATTTAATTCAATTTGTATGCAACTGTTTTATGTAAATAAAAAATATTTTTTTTATACAAGTATTAAAATGATTTTATGAACAGGTTAGGATGTGTAAATTAATAGCCAAGATTTAGTGCTGATTTCAGTTCTTGCATTGTTTCTTGTGCAACTTGAGATGAATGACTTGAGCCTTGTTGTAAAAATTCTTTGACTATTTTTTTATTTTGGGCATATTTATTTCGCTCATCTCTAATTGGCAACAAGAATGTATTGATGGCATCAAATAATTTTGTTTTCACTTCTACGTCACCAACGGTACCTTTTGTATATCGCTCTTTAAGATCTTTGACCTCATCCGTATTTGCATTGAATGCATCATGATAAATGAAGACAGGATTCCCTTCTACTTTGCCAGGATCGGTGGCATGGATACGTGATGGGTCTGTATACATTTTCATAATTTTCTTTTTGACTGTTTCTGCGTCATCTTTCAGATAAATTGCGTTATCTGCGGATTTACTCATTTTTGCATCAGGTCCATTAATACCGACTAATCGTGGCACTCTTCCCACTAATCCTTTTGGAATTGGGAATAATTCATGGCCAGCTAATTTATTAATCTTACGTGCAATCTCTCGAGTCATTTCAATGTGCGGTAACTGATCTTCTCCAACAGGCACAAGGTGCGCTTTCGGCATCAGGATATTAGCTACTTGTAAAATGGGATAATTAAAAAAAGCAAGGGACACTGGCTTATTACCAAGTGCATCGATTTCATTTTTGAGAGTAGGGTTTCTTTGTAATCGACCCAATTGCACAAACCAGCTTAACCACATTGCAAGCTCTGCATGTTCTGGCACTAGACTTTCTACAGTAAAATGACTAATTTCTGGGTCAAGACCAACTGCCAGCCAGTCAGTAGCAACTTCTAGTATAGATTCATTAATTTTATCGAGATCGTCGACATAATCAGCAACTTGGTAATTGGCGATAAGAAAAAAGCATTCATATTCTTTTTGAAGTTTGACCCAATTTTCTAAGGCGCCAACGTAGTGCCCAAGATGTAAAGGTCCTGTTGGTCTAATACCAGTAAGTATTCTTTTCTGATTGCTCATATCATGCCTCTACATTTTATTTGGCGCATCCACACCAATGAGTAATAAAGTTTCTGCTAGTACAATCTTACATGCTTCAAGTAACTCGAGCCTAGCTTCTGAAAGATTTTTATTAGATTCGTCAATGACTCGACATTTAGTATAAAATGCATGAAATGATTGAGCAAGTTCCATTGCATAGTGGGGTAAATGATGCGGAGCAAGATCATCAGCGATTTTTTGTATCAGCTCTGGAAATTCAATCAGCTTTTTAATCAAGGTAATTTCTTCAGCTTCATGAATGAGGCTCAGATGTGCCGTTGATGCGCTAAATTGTTCTTCTTTGGCTTTTGCAAGAATTGCATATATGCGTGCATGTGCATATTGGACATAATAAACAGGGTTATCTTTTGTTTGTTGTTTTGCTAATTCTACATCAAAATCCATTGCTTGGTTTGCAGATTGAGCAAGGAAGAAAAATCGCATCGCATCTTTGCCAGTTTCAGTAAAAACTTCATTCAGTGAAATAATTTCTCCAGAACGCTTTGATAGAGGTACTGTCTCATTGCCTCGTTTTAACGTGATGAGTTGATACAAAATAATATCAAGTTGTTCTGCGTTGATATCTAGTGCTTGCATTGCTTTTTTGAGTCGAGTGACATGACCTTGATGGTCGGCGCCCCATATATTGATTACTCTATCAAAATTCCTTTCCCGGAATTTGTTGTGATGATATGCAATATCAGCAGTAAAATATGTCGGCGTTCCATCTGCCTTGATTAGTACATTATCTTTTTCATCACCAAGCTTTGTTGACGTAAACCAAATAGCATCATCTTTTTTTGCAGTGAATTTATTAGATTCCAATTGTGTTATGACGTGTGTAAGTGTTTTATTGTCGTGTAAAGAGCTCTCGTAAAACCACTCAGAAAATTCAACTCCAATATTTGATAATTCAAGTTGTATTTCTGTAATCATTTTTGCAAGGCCAATTTTGGTTAATTCATCTTGCTTACTTGCTTCTAAAAATGTATTACCATGTTCATCGTTAATTTGTTTTGCAAGCTCAATCATATATTGACCTTGATATCCTTCATCAGGTACGTCTCTCGCAACACCAAGCAACGTGCTGTATCTTGCAAATAGTGTTTCTCCAAATAGTTTAATTTGATTACCCGCATCATTCACATAAAACTCTTCAGTCACCTCATAACTACATTTTCGAAATATTTTCGCTAATGAGGAACCAATTGATGCACCGCGACCATTGCCTATATGCACTGGGCCCGTTGGGTTGGAAGAGACGTATTCGATCTGTAGCTTTAAGCCCTTGCCTGTATCATTGCCACCGAAATTGTTATCATTGGTAATATTTTTGATTTGCTCAGCGAGCCAATGGTCTTGAATTTTAAAATTAATGAAACCTGGCTTGGCAAGAGTCGCTTCTTGAATTAAATTGTTTTCTGAAATATGATCCAGAATAATTTGACCATTATCCATAGGAGATTTTTCTGTTAGTGGCTGTATTTTTAATGCTACATTTGAAGCATAATCTCCGTGTGCAGGATTTGCAGGGCGGTCAATATCGATGGCTGGGATTGCAAAATCATTCAACAGATCATTGTTTTGTGCATTTTGTATTGCTTGCTGTAGTATTTCGCTTAGTTTTTTTTGAATCATTAGTTTATTTTTCCACTACATTTAATGTAATTCATGCACAGGATTTGTATTTAGTATATTAGAAAGTTGATTGATTTTTTTCTGATCCTCATCAGAGAATTGATATTTATTTTCAATAATGTCCATTGCTTCATTTTTTGCTCTGTCAATTAATCGAGCATCGAGCAATGAGGCAATTCGAATATTTGGTAAACCTGATTGTCGTGTTCCATAGATTTCACCTGGACCACGAATTTGTAAATCGGCTTCAGCGAGTTCAAAGCCATCTGAAATATCTGCAAATGTACGTAAGCGCAATTCTGCATCTTCATTTGGTTCCTCTGCAATTAAATAACAATATGATTTTTTATCACTCCGTCCCACTCGCCCGCGTAGCTGGTGTAGTTGCGCAAGACCAAACCTATCAGCCCCCTCAATTACGATGACTGTTGCATCTGGTATATCAATGCCTACTTCAATCACTGATGTGGCAACGAGGATGTCTAATTTTTTTTCTTTAAAATTTTTCATAATAATTTCTTTATCTTTCCCTTTCATTTTGCCATGTAGTAGACCAACTCTTTCTGGCGCATCAGTAAAAATTTCTTGCTGTAATCTTTTGTGTTCAGTCATGACTGCTTTATGATCAATTTTTTCAGATTCCTCAACTAATGGACATATGATAAATGCTTGGTTGCCTTTTGCAATTTCAGTTTTTACTTTACTAAATGCTTTCTCCTCTTTCTTGCCGTTGAGTAAATTAGTAGAAATCGGCTGTCTGCCTGCTGGCATTTCGTCGATGATTGTCAAATCAAGATCGCCAAAAACAGTCAATGCTAAAGAGCGGGGTATTGGAGTTGCTGTCATAACAAGTGTATGTGGGTTGATATCTTTTACCTCACTTTTGTTTTTTAATTGTGCTCTTTGCATGACGCCAAATCGATGCTGCTCATCAATGACAATCATCCCAAGATTATGAAAATTGACTCCTTCTTGAATTAGCGCATGCGTGCCTATGACTATATTTGCTGAGCCATTTTCTATTAATTCAAGTGAGTACTTTTTTTCTTTTGATGACATTGATCCAGTTAATAGTGTTAATCGAATTGGTATATCAAAGTGGTTGATGACGCCAAACAATGCTAATTCATCTTGCCCGGTAAGCAATTGAATGATTGATTTATAGTGTTGTTCAGCTAAAATTTCTGTTGGTGCCATAATCACTGCTTGATATCCGTTACCTATCATAGCGAGCATTGCAGATAACGCAACGACAGTCTTGCCTGATCCAACATCTCCTTCGAGTAATCTTGCCATCGGCGATGTTTGTTGTAAATCTTGCATTAAGACATTCATGGCATTGCGTTGTGCATGCGTTAATTCAAATGGTAAATGTTCAATGAACTGATCTACTATTTTTGTATCAGTTAAATTGATAGAACTTTCTAGCTTTGCTGCTTCTGATTTTTTTTTCATAACAGCAATTTGTATTCCTAATAATTCATCAAAAGCAATACGCTGCCTCGCTTCATAGACGTCATTCATTTTTTTTGGGTAGTGCATTACTTGTATGGCTGATGATAAATTTGGATAATTATACTTCTCTCTAATCACATCTGGTAATGTCTCAGGAATTAATTGAATATATTTATTGATTACTTTTGCAGAAAAGTTTTTAATTGTTTTTTGCGCTAGGCCTTTAGTGAGATGATAGGTTGGTAGAATTTTCCCTTCGTACCCTTGTGTATTGTTAATGATTTCATATTCAGGATTATCGAACGTAAATTGACCCTTGTAGACTTTTACTTTTCCTGATAGCGCAATTTGATTACCGGCCTTGATATATTTTGCTATAAATACCTGGTTAAACCAAACAACCCTAATTGTTGCATTTGCAGCATCTTTTACTATAATTTCTGTAGCTTTTAATCTTCCCCCTCTTCCCATCCTGATGATTTTAGAACGAATGACATCTCCCTGAATTGTTTGATATGCGCCACTTTTTAATTCATTGATCAAGACAGTTTCTGAAAAATCAGTATATCTGTAAGGAAAAAAATATAATGCATCTTTAATAGTATCGATGCCTAATTTTTCTAATGAATTAATGGTGGAAGCTCTAATACCAAGTTGTGCATTCTTGATTTCTGTGGATATTGAATCGATAACAGGTTGAGGGGACGTACCAATATTATTTTTTCTTTTCGATTTTTGAACTTTTCCTTGCTTAAAGTTTTCACTTGAAACAAGCAAATTAATTGCATTGTTTAACCATTGTGCTCGTTCTTCTTGACCTAGGGAGCTATATCCTTCCAAGGGAAGCATGGCAACTACTTGAATGATTGGAGATTTCGGACTTTCGTTTTGTGCCAAATTAGCAAGAAAATTGTTCAGTCCACCGTTAACAGCTTTATCATGACAGCCAGATTTTAATTCAAGATTGAGTATATCGATAATTCGATTCTTCATGATCCTTATTTATGAATAAAAATTTAGCAATTATTTTGCAGCTATTGCTGCTATTCCTATTGCTCCCGGTCCTGCATGCACGCCAAGCACTGGTGTCAATGGAGTAACCAATGGATTACAGTTGCTGTCAATTTCCTTTAATGCTTGCGCTGCCTCTGCTGCAAGCTCAGGTGCATCACTATGCACAATGCCTGCATGTGCAAATGGGGCTAGTTCAGAAATTTTACTCAACATTAAATCAATTGATTTCTTATAATTTCTTGTTTTACCACCTTGGCCCACAAGTCCATCTTCAACGGTAAGAATCGGTTTGACGTTCAGTTTTGAACCAATAAATCCTTTTGCCTTACTCATTCTGCCACCACGAATTAAATAATCAAGAGTATCAATGGAAAGAAAAATATTGGAACGCCCTATTGCATCTTCAGTAATATTTTTAATTTCGTCTAGGTTTTTACCACTTTGTAATGCTTTTGCAGCTTCAAGCACACTAAATCCTAATGGCAAAGAAATAGTTCCTGAATCCATTACTTCAACCTTGCATCCAGATATTTGTGCGGCCGCTTGAACGGCAGATTCATAGGTTCCAGAAACTTTCTTTGAAATATGTATAGATAAAATTTCTGTTACACCATTTCCAATTAATTTGTTGTAATACTCTAAAAAAGATCCAACAGATGGTTGTGATGTTGTTGGATGATTTGGGTCTGTAGTTAGTCGCTTAAAAAATGCTTCAGGAGTTATATCCTGCATATCTAGCAGTGTCTCTTCACCAAAAGTCAAATTAAGTGGAATAATTGTTATTCCTAACTCATCAGCCATAGCTTGAGAAATATTTGATGTAGAATCCGTAACAATTGCTAATGTCATAATGCCTCCTATTCAATTGATCCTAGTATATGGTACAAAGGCTGTCCACCATTGTGTAGCTCTATATCTATTTCTTTGTAATTTTCTTGTATGTAGTTATCGATTGCTTTTGCTTCTTCTTGCTCAATCATATCTCCATAATAGAGGGTAATAAGGTCTGATTCATTAATCGAATCTAGTGCAAGAATGATAATTTGTAGTAATTTGTCACTTGTTGTTATCAATTTATTATCAAGCATTGCAATATATTGGCCGGCTTTTATGTCTTGATTGTCAATAGTAACATCTTTCACTGCTGTGGTTATTTCAAGTGAGTGAGCAGATACTATTGAATTGTTCATGCCATCTAACATTTCTTCTAGCTCACCATCTGGATCATACTCTAAAGCTGCGACTATCCCTATAGCTGGAGACGTAGAAGGGATTACTTTTATTAATTCATCTGATAGATCAGCTGCCTGTTGCGCTGCGGCAATCACGTTTTTATTGTTTGCTAGAATAATACAATGTTCTTGAGCAATTGCTTTAGCAAGCGTTAACATATCTCCTGCAGCAGGATTTGCACCTTGTCCACCATCTATAAAATGCATGACTCCAAGTTCACGATAAATATCCTTAAATCCATCACCCTGCAATACAGCAATAATGCCAATTTTTTGTGGTTCAATTTTCTTGTCAATTGCACCTTTCTTTTTCAATTCTTCATGTTGCTCCTGCATATTTTCAATTTTGATATTTTCGACTGCACCAATTTCTTTTCCAATAGCAATTGCGTTGTCAGGTATTTCCATATGCACATGAATGTGCATAATGTTTTCATCTCCAACAACAATGATTGACTGACCTTCGACCGATTCTAGTTTCTCTTCTATCTGGTTTTTATTTATCTGAGCATTTTTAATGAGAAATTCGGTGCAGAATCCAAAGTCATCTTCTGAGTGCTCAAAATTTAAATGTGCTACTTCAAATTTAGGCAAATCAGGAGGAGCTATTTCTGAGAGACCAAAATATAATCCTTCTAAAATAACTAAAACGCCAATTGCCCCAGCATCGACTACACCTGCTTCTACTAATTCAGGTAATTGTTCTTTTGTTTTTTCAACACTTTCTTCAGCTTGTTCAATGCTTATCTTCAGTGTGTCTGTTACTGATGTTGATATTTTGATCTGATCGACTGCTGATTTTGCAGCATCTCGCAAGACAGATAGCATAGTTCCTTCTGCAGGATTAGCTAATGCAGAGTAAGCTTTTTTTGCTGCTCTTTCGAGTCCCAGAGCCATAGATTCAGCTGTAACATCTTTATGTTGTTTAAATGAGTCTGAAAAACCTTTTAACATTTGAGACAATATTACTCCACTATTACCTCTAGCGCCCAAGAGGGCACCATGAGCTAATTTTTCAGTGAATTCTGAAATAGATTTATATTGCCCTTCTTTAACTTCTTTGATAGCTGCTTTTAGAGTTAAAAGCATATTTGTTCCTGTATCACCATCTGGCACTGGGTAGACATTAATTGAATTGATTGACTCTTTGTTCGTAGTTAGCCATTCTTCAGCTACATTAAAAGCACTTTCTAATTCTTTTATAGCAACAGAAGCTTTTTCTTTAGAAGCCATGAATATATCTTTCCTGATAATTTGAAAAAATTTTGAATTGTAACTAGATTAAAAACTAACCAATATATATCATTGATATCTATGATTTATAAACTTACTCTATAGAGTATAAAACATATAGATAAATGAAAAGCATTTTTAGTTTATAAATTAATTATTAAGAGGTAATCATGTCTTCAGGAAAATGTGATTTTTGTGCAAAAGTTGTAGTGTTTGGTCGAAATATTCGTCATAAACATTCTGGTCGATGGGAACGTAAAGCTCCAAAAACTAGTAGGAAATTTAAACCAAATGTTCAATCAAAAAGAATGATGGTTGATGGCAAAAAGCAACGAGTAAATATCTGCACAAAATGTATCAAAACTCAGATGAAAAAATTTATCCTGACAAATTAGTTATTGCAAATATCCTCAATCTTTTTTTGTAAATTCAGCACTGTGTCTTCACGATTAGGATCGTTATTGAATATAGCCGATCCCATTACGAGGACATCTGCACCTGCATTTATACAATGTTCTAAATTTTCTTCCTTGACTCCTCCATCTATTTGAAAATTGATGTGGTTGTTTATTTTATTTTTATTTTTTATTTCCTGCACTTCTTTAATTTTATTTAAACAATCAATAATCATTTTTTGACCACCAAAACCTGGGTGTACTGTCATGATTGTGATTTGATTTAATCTATCAAGATATTTTGTAATCTCCTCAACTTGCGTTTCTGGATTTATTGCTAAAGCAAATTCTTTATTGTGTTCATGCGTTATTGTGATTAAATTGCTTGGATCGTCTATTGTTTCTATGTGTACGATTATTCTATCTACATCAATATCTAAAAATTTCTCAACTTGTTTCTGTGGGTTTACTACCATCAAGTGTACTTCAATAGGTATATTTGATATTGATTTAATTTTTTCTACAATATCTTGTCCAAAAGAAATTTGTGGCACAAAATTCCCATCCATGATATCTAAGTGCCAGCAGGCTAAATTATCATTCTCAACCAATTTGACTTCATTTTCTATGTGCAAGTAATCCATGGTCAATATTGATGGGGAAATTTTAACAATGGGTGCCATAATTATTTCTCGAACTTTTTAATTAATTGATTTAATTTGCTCTGTGCTTTATTAGTAGCACTTTTTACCTGATTAGGTGCAGTGCCACCTTGAATATTTCTATTTGAAAGAGATGCACGGACATCTAATTTTGTAATGTCCTCTGAAAATTTTTTAGAAAACTTCTGATATTCCTTTAATGAAAGCTGATTTAATAATTTATCATTGTCAGTACAATATTTTACAATAGAACCTACTATTTGATGAGACTCTCTAAATGGAACACCTTTTTTTACTAAGTAGTCTGCGACATCTGTAGCAAGCGCAAATCCACTATTGGCTTTTATTGCTGCCTCATCTCTATTAAAAGTTAATGCATTAAGCAATCCATCAGTAATTTGCAATGCAGATGTAATTGTATTGATCGAATCAAACAATGGCTCTTTGTCTTCTTGAAGATCGCGATTGTATGTCAGTGGAAGCCCTTTCATTAATACAAGAATTTGTACCAAATTTCCTACAGCTCTGGCACTTTTACCTCTAATGAGCTCAGCTACATCAGGATTTTTTTTCTGCGGCATAATACTTGATCCTGTTGCAAAATCATCTCCAATTTGTACAAGATTGAATTCTTTTGTTGCCCATAGAATAATTTCTTCAGAAAGCCTTGAAAGATGAATCATGCAAGATGCAATAGCTGAATGCATATCAATTACAAAATCTCGATCAGAAACTGCATCCATAGAGTTATTGGATACTGCGTCAAATCCTAATTCATTTGCTAAAAAATTTCTATCAAAATTATATCCTGATCCCGCTAGAGCGCCTGAACCTAGTGGCATCACATTTGCCTGTTGTATAACGTGGGTAAATTTATCAGTATCTCTTGCTAACATCGATTCATAGGCTAACAAATGATGCGCAAGTAAAATTGGTTGAGCAATCTGCAAGTGTGTGTATCCAGGGAATAGAGTGTTCTGTTCTTTCTTTGCCAAAGAAATAAAACTGCTACGCAAGTTTATCAATAATTGTATTATTTTTTTAGAAGCGACAATACAATGCAATCTAAGATCTGTTGCAATGAGATCATTTCTAGAGCGACCAGTATGCAAAAATCCTGCATCTTTACCAATTAATTTGAATAGAGCTGATTCTACTGACAAGTGAATATCTTCATTTTTAATATGGAAATTAAATTTATTATTTTCAATTTGTTTTTTGATTTTTTTTAGTCCGCCTATGATAGCTTTTTCTTTGTTTGCAGTAATTATTTTTTGTTTTTTTAACAATTTTGCATGCGCGATGGAACAAGCAATTTCTTCACTATAAAGCGCTTGATCAAATTGGACTGATGCAGTGAATTGCTCCACATTACTATCGGTTACTTTCTCAAAAGCCCCAGACCATAATTTATTTTTTTGTTTCAAATTTTACTCCTAGAAGACATTATGAAATATCATTGATATTTTTATCATCAACATGTTTTTGTGCTTTTGCTTGCGTTTTTAAAGGTTGCCCCCAAATTGCTATAAATCCTTTTGCGATAGATTGATCAAATTCATCATCTTCACTATATGTTGCGAGCTTTGGATCGTAGAGTGATTCTGTTGATTCAATGCCATTTACTATTGCATTGCCATGCCACAACTGTAATCGTACTGTACCATTAACAAATTTTTGACTTGAATCAATCAAAGATTTAATATCAGCATGAAATCTACTAAACCAATGTCCATCATAAACCATTTTGGCGTATTCTTGGTCAATGATTGCTTTCATGTCTCTTTGTTCTCTAGTGAGAGTTAAAGATTCAAGAGCATTGTGAGCTTCAATTAAAACAGAAGCAGCAGGTGATTCATAAATTTCTCTTGATTTAATTCCAACAATTCTATCTTCAACCATATCTATTCTACCGATACCATGCTTGCCAGCAATTGTGTTAAGCGTGTTCACAATTTCGATAGGATCTGATATTGTTCCATTCAATTTTATAGGAATCCCTTGCGAAAATTCTATAGTGATAATTTCTGATTCTGCCGGAGTATTGCTTAGTGGTGTTGTCCATTCATAAATTTCTTCAGGAGGCGCTTCCCAAGGATCTTCTAGGATTCCACATTCAATAGATCTACCCCAAATATTTTCATCAGTAGAATAAGGTGAAGACTTAATTGGAGGTAAAGGAATTTGGTTATCTTTTGCATAATCAATAACCTCTTCTCGAGTCATATTATTTTCACGCCCTGTTGCAATGATGTCTATGTCAGGTTTTAAAGTTTGTAGACTGATATCAAATCTTACTTGATCATTGCCTTTTCCAGTACAACCATGTGCAACAGCACTTGCGCCAACTTCTTTTGCCTTTTCAATGAGCATTTTTGCAATTAAAGGACGTGCTAATGCAGTCGCAAGTGGATATTTATTTTGGTACATTGCATTTGCTTTCAGTGCTGGAAATGCATACTGTTCTAAAAATTCTTTTTTAGCATCAACAAGCTGCACTTCTACAGCACCTGCTTCTAAGCCTCTTTTTACAATATCTTGACTGTCTGGCAAATTGCCTAAATCAGCTGTCATGCAATACACTTCATATCCGTATTCTTTTTTCAGAATATTGACTGCGACTGATGTATCAAGTCCACCTGAATAAGCTAATATAATTTTTTTTACCATATTTTTTTTCCATTAATCAATGTACTGCATCGATACTTTTAGCTATTATTGCACATGCCTTCTTTAGTTCATTGCTTGAAACATTTAATGCAGGCATTAATCTCAATACATTTGGCCTGACTGCATTCACTAATAATCCATTATTTAGACATTCTTGTGCAACAGCAGAAGCAATTTCACTTTTAAATTCAATGCCTCGTAATAATCCTACACCTCTTAATTTAACAATATCATCATGCTCGTGCAGTAAATCATTTAATATATTATCTAAGATTTTTGCAGTTGACTGTATCGTCTTTAACATGTTTGAGTTAAATAACTTATTTGCAACATAATGCGCGCCGGCACATGTGAGCACGTTGCCACCAAATGTACTGCCATGATCTCCAGCAGTAAATACATCTACTTTTTTTGTGGACATAATGCATCCAATTGGCAATCCTCCGCCAAGTCCTTTTGCCGAAGTCATGATATCTGGCAAAATTTTATTATGTTGATGTGCCCATGCTAGTCCAGTTCTGCCCATGCCAGTCTGTATTTCATCAAGAATAAGTAGTATATTATTTTTATTGCACCACTGTCTTACTTTGTTTAAGTAATCTTTATTCGGTGTAATTACTCCACCTTCTCCTTGGATTGGTTCAATTAAAATCGCAACTGTTTTGGCTGTTGTTTGTTTTTTAATTGAGTTCATGTCATTGAAGTTAATAAATTTAAATCCGGGCAGTAATGGCTTAAATGAGTTTTTGTAATTTTTATTATCATTTGCTGAGATTGTTGCAATCGTTCTACCATGAAATCCGTTTTTGGCAACTAAAATTTCATAGGCACCTTTTTTATTAATTTGCCCCCATTTTCTGGCAAGCTTTATAGCAGCTTCGTTTGCTTCTGCTCCAGAGTTACAAAACCAAACTCGATCGAGCTTTGATGACTTGAGCAGTAATTCACCTAATTCAATTTGAGGTTGTGAATAAAAAATATTAGATATATGTACTAATTTTTTTGCTTGCTTGTTGATTGCCTTTGCAAGGCCTGCATCAGCATGACCTAGCAAGTTGGTTGCAATGCCGCAGATGAAATCAAGATATTTCTTTTCATTTGCGTCCCAAACATACGAACCTTTCCCACGAACAATCGTGAGAGGTACTCGGTTTGCAACTTGCATAAAAATTTTTGATTCTTTTTGTTGAATGTTATTCAAATTATATGTTCCCGAATATTTATATGAATGTGAAATTAATTATCTAGATCACTAATAATATTCTTAATTTTTTCAATTTGATTTTCAACATCAGAAATTATTTTTTCTAGTGAATCGATTAATTCTGCATCTGATTGGTTGGATGTTGCCTCGCTCGTCTCACTGGTCTTGCTTGGCACATCTATAGATTTAGAGTCATCTGTCTTTTGTTCTAGTTCATTTTTATCAATGCCTAGTACTTTATATAATGCAGTAGCAAAATCTTCCTCCATAGCAATGACATTGCCATTTGCTACAACTACGCGCACCAGTTGAGGGAGTTTTCTTGAGGATGCTTGAAGATAAATTGGCTCAACATAGATGACAGAATTACCAATCGGTATCATTAATAAGTTTCCTCTTATAACCTCTGATCCTGCTGAATCCCATAGTGTTATTTGTTGTGAAATTGCAGGGTCTTGATCTATAAGTGCTTCAATTTGAGTTGGTCCATTAATTTGTCTTTCTGTAGGAAATCGATAAGCACGTAATTTACCATAATTGTCTCCATCAGATCTTCCAGCTAACCAAGCAATTGTATTCGGTCTATTTTGAGGGTTGAATGGTAATATTAATGCAAATTCTTCTTCTGATTCTCCTGGAAGCGTCATCACCACATAGTATGGTTCCACGAGTTGTTCTTTTTGTTTAAATTTCTCAGTTGGGATACTCCAAAAATCTTCACCAACGAAAAATACATCAGCATCTGTTACGTGATACCTAAGGTACATTTCTGATTGCATTTGGAATAACATTTCTGGATATCGTACATGTGCTTTAAGTGAACTTGGCATTTCATTTGCACTCTTAAATATTGTAGGGAATATTTTTGACCAGGTTGATGCAATAAAATCAGACTCATCAAATAAATATAAATCTATATCACCTGTCTGTGCATCTGTAACAACCTTTACGCTATTTCTTAAATAATTAACTTTTTGACCATATTCTGAAGAATAAGGGAATGAATTTGTATATGTATAAGCATCATGTATCCAATAAATACTTCCATCTATTGTGACTGCATATGGATCCGGATCTAACGTTAAAAAAGGAGCAATTTTATTTACTCTCTCGAATATATTTCTGTAGAGCAGTAAACGTGAATCTGAGCCAAGCTGGTCAGAAATCAACACATTTACGTCACCAAGCTCCCAGGCCAAGGCAGCTTTTTTGAAAAATGAATCAAGCTTAATGCCTTTATCATCTTCATATCTTGTTTGTGCATTTTTGCCTTCGTCTAGTGGATAATCGAATTCATTTTCATTAGTTTTCACCATCACGTAATGATTTGTGAGTTCACCAAAATAAATTCTAGATCCATCAATGGTGATATTTAGTTCATCTTCTGATGATTGTGGCGGTATATTGCTTGTTAATAAATTTGGTAAGCCATCTGCATCGACAGAATTAACAGGGGCAATCGCTGCACCAAAACCATGAGTTAGTTGCAATCGTTCTCTTGTCCAATTTCTGTCTGCAGTACTCTCAATATCTAATTCACGCGTTGCAACCATTACTGAGTTTAATTTTCCATCTATAAGATATCTATCAACATCAACATCTCTAAATTTATAAAACGGTCTAATAGATTGAATTTCATTAAAAGTATCTCTTAATGGGCGCGGGTCTAAGATTCTTATATTATCGATTGTTTCTGGGTATTGACTAATTTCTTCTTGAGAGACTTGTTTATTTGCTGGGAAGTTTTGTTCATCAATATTATCAAGGCCCCACGCTAGTCTCGTATAGTCGATATTTCTTTGAATATAAGGTTGTTCTTTTTGTAATTCATTAGGGTCAACTGTAAATTGCTGAATGGCAGATGGTAAAATTCCACTGCCCACTATGCTTACAAAAATCCATAATCCAATTAGAAACAATGGTAAACGATAGTTGTTTGCAATAAAGGAATTGATTATAACTACAATCCCCGTAAATAATGCAATCCCAGCTAGTATATATCGAACAGGAAGTTTGACAGAAACATCTGTGTATGCTGCACCATAAATCAAGCCACTGTTATCAAATAAAATATTAAAAACACTTAAAAAGATGCCAGCTGCTATTAAAATAATTATTAAGCCAATAATTACAGAAAAGTGCCTCTGGATATTTTTAGGCATATTTGAAACATCATTAATTGAGAAAGATGTAAGATAGATTCCTCCAATTATAAAGACTGTAAAAAGTAAAACCCCAAGCAGCCAACTTTGAATAAATTGAAATGCAGGCAGTGTGAAAGTGTAAAATGCTATATCTCTCTGAAAAATTGGATCCAATGTGCCAAATTCTATAGAATTAAAAAATTTATACAATGTATCCCAGTTGTTCGCAGCTGAGCTTCCGAAAGTGACTGATATGAATAATGCAACTGACACAAGAATGATAGTTGAGATATTAGACACAGATGTTGTAATTCCCAATTGATCTAAAATGCCTCCTGTATTTTTTTGAACCGTTTGCTTTCTTGCTATAAAAATATTTAAAGCAATAATTAATGCAGATATTAAGAATCCAACAATGAAAAAGGTTATTTTTGCAGATAGCACAGTTTTGTATATTGGCAAATAATTAACATCTTGTGATGTTGCAGTCGCACTAAACCATAACCAATTTACATAAATTTCTTTTAATGCACCAAATACAAAAAGAGCAATGATAGAAAAGATAAATAGTGCAATAAATTTTGTAGGAATGGTGGGTAATGAAATACCTTGCCCCTCAAAGCCAAAGGGGTTGCCTTCATTTTTTTTATTTGAATTATCAAAATCAAAATAGCCCATATTACACCTTAATCTATAGTTGAAATTATTGTTTCAATCGCATTATTGTTGAATATATCATCAATAATGTTTAGACGCTCACTATTTGCGATATGACATTGAACCCCTGATTGAGCAGCAATTATCGCATTTTCTACTTTTGGTATCATGCCTCCAGCAATAATATTTTTCATTAACAACTCTTTAGCATATTCAGGTGTTAAATTGTCAATTACTTTGCCATTTTCATCTTCAACGCCATCAACGTCTGATAACAATATACAATCTTTTGCATTAGTTGCAATAGCTAAGGCTATTGCAACTGTATCTGCATTAACATTTAGAATTTTACCTTTATCCTCTAAGGAAGCTGCAACTGGTGAAATAACAGGAAGATACTTGTTGTTTAGTAAATCTGTGAGTAGTGCAGTATTAACGTTTTTGATTTCTCCCACATGCCCAATTTCTTTTTTAATTTTTTCTGCTTGAAGCAAATTAGCATCTACGCCAGCAATGCCAATTGCATGTAAATTATATTTGTTTAATTCTGCAACAAGTTGTTTATTTGTTGTTCCTGCTAGGGCACCAATAACAATATCTAATGTTTTGTCATCAGTAAATCGCAAACCTTCAACGAATTTTGTTTCTATATTCATTTCATCTAGCCAGTCAGAAATTAGTTGGCCCCCTCCATGCACAATAATAATCTGTGACCCTCTTTGGATCTGATTTGCTATCTCTTCGATAATTTTTTTATAATTTTTAGATGATGAACCACCAATCTTAATGATGGATAATGTTTTGGCCATTTTTCACTTTCTGTTATTTATGTTGTATATTCACTATTAATTTTTACATATTCTTGAGTTAGGTCACATCCCCATGCTACTGCATTAGCATTGCCGTCATTAAGATCAATTGTAATGAGTACCGTACTGCCATACATTTCATCCACTGCTTTTTGTGCATTTTTGAAAAGCGGTTTTCCATTTTCATATACCTTGATTTCGCCAATATGTATAGAAATTTTATTTTCATTCATAGCTGGTATTGCATTGCCTAATGCAGTGATAATTCTTCCCCAATTTGGATCTTTGCCTTTTACCATTGTTTTTATCAAAAGTGAAGAAATAATTGATCTTGCTGCATTTTTTGCAATTAAATCAGAACTTGCTTGATTAATCCTTGCTTCAATTAAACAGGTAGCTCCTTCTCCATCACTTGCAATTCCTTTTGCTAAATGAATACATACTTTTTGCAAAGCTTCTTTGAACAAAGCACTCAAAGGATGTGTTTGGTCAACGATCTCATTTTTTGAACCTTGTTTAGAAATTAAAGCAACCATATCACAAGGTGAAGTATCCATATCCACATCTATCATGTTAAACGAGAGATTTACAGATTCAGTTAATATCTGATGAGCCCATTTTGGATCAATTGGTACATCTGTGGTAACAAAAGCAAGCATTGTAGCTAAATTAGGGTGAATCATGCCAGCCCCTTTAGCACATCCAGCAATCATATATTTTTTATCCTTATATTCTATTTCTAATGCGACCTCTTTTGATTGTGTGTCTGTGGTCAAAATTGCTTGAGCAAAATCATCACCTTTAGATTGATTTAAATTGAGTGCTTCTATTCCAGTTCGCATCAGATCCATTGGAAGCTCAATTCCGATGATGCCAGTTGACGCAATATATATTTCTTCTGGGTCCGCTTGAATCTTGTCGGCTAATAAAAATGCTAATTCTTTTGCATGGTTATATCCAATTGTACCTACTGCAGTGTTCGCATTACCAGAATTTACCAATAAACCACGAAATGGTTTATTGTCATTTAATAAATCGATAGTCCATTTTAATGATTCGCCTTTTAACTGATTTTGTGTATACAGTGCAACAAAATTACATGGCTGGTCTGCATAGAGAACAGCAAGGTCTTTTTGCTTGTTAGACTTTATGCCTGCAGCAATTCCTTCAGCATAAAATCCATTTGGCATTGAGACATGACCATTTTTTAATTGTTTGATTTTCGATTGTTGATCCTGATTGCCCATAAATTAATCCTTTAATCAAATAATACATTCAATCTGTATTAAATATAAATATAATTACAAATAATTAAACATTTTAACCCAAATTTCTTAAGTAAAATTCTGTTCACATAAATGTTGAATTACACATTGGTTGCATAAAGGATTTTTAGCACGACAAATTTTTCGCCCATGTTCAATTAGACTTAAATGAAATATTCCAAATTTTTCTTTTTCGATAATCAATTCTAATTCTTCTTGTATGTCAGGTGCATTGATTTTTTTATTTATAAAACCAATCCTTTTTACAATTCTTTCAACATGTGTATCGACTGGTATAAATGGAACACCGTATGCAAACAACATAACGCATGAAGCAGTTTTCATACCCACGCCAGGCAAATTAGTTAACCATTTTAATGCTTCATTCCTTTTAAGTTTTGTCAAAAAAACTAAGTCATAGTTTTTAACTTCTGCATTGATAATGTTTAATACAATTTTTATATTTTTTGATTTAACATTAGACATTCCTCCAATACCAATCTGATTTTTGATTTCAGATAAGGATGCCTTTCTAATATTTTCCCAATTTCCAAAATGATTCATTAATTTCGCAAATGCCTGACCAGAGTTTCTGTCCGCGGTATTTTGAGATAATATTGTTAGCACTAGTTCACTAATACCATCGCCATGCGGCCTAATTTTTTTAAACTTATATTGCTTTTTCAATAATTTATAAATGCTTGATATATTTTTATTCATGGTGCTCTTTATATATAAGTAATTCGAATGTTTAATAATCAACAATATAAATATATAATATTTCAAGCTGTAAGGTTTAAGGATCTTTTTAATTATGAATGAAGGTAAGAAAATTAAACTAACTACATTAGCTAGTTGCGCTGGTTGAGCAGGCAAGTTAAGTCATGAGACGCTTAAACAAGTTTTGTTTAATTCGAAGAATAATAACCATAATGAATTGCTTGTAGATAATAGTACATTTGATGATGCTGCAGTAGTGAAAATGAGCGATGAACTTGCATTAGTCCAAACTGTTGATTTTTTCCCACCAGTTGTAGACGATCCATACACATATGGACAAATTGCTGCATCGAATGCTTTATCTGATGTTTACTGTATGGCTGCACAGCCATTAACTGCATTGAATATTTTAGCTGTTCCTGAAGATTTAGATAATCAGTATATTTCTGAAATTCTTGCAGGGGGTGATTCTATTGTTCAAGAAGCGGGAGCCAATATTGTTGGGGGCCATTCAATTATTGACAAAGAGCCAAAATATGGCTTGAGCGTAACAGGCGTTGTGCACCCTGATAAATTAGTTACTTCTAGCAATGCAGAAATAGGAGATCAGATTATTCTAACAAAAAAAATTGGAACTGGTATTGGCTTAACTGGCTTGCAACAGGATCAAGTAAATAATGATTTAAAAAATGCATTGATTAATTCAATGGTTCAATTAAACGCAAATGCATCTAAAATTGCCCTCAAGCACAATGTGCATGCAATGACTGATGTCACTGGATTTGGTTTGGCAGGTCATTTATTTAATGTAGCGCGTGCTAGTGAAGTTTCTATTTTTATTGATCCATTATCCATTCCTTTTTTCTCAGGCATCATCGATTTAATTAAAAATGATATTTCAACCAGTGGCTCAAAACGTAATGAAGATAGTTTTTCTAAATATATCAATAATCTTGAATCTATTTCTGAAGTTCATAAAGCTTTGATTTTTGATCCTCAGACGTCTGGCGGTCTTTTATTATTTGTTTCTTCTAAGAATGCAAATGGATTAATGCAAGAATTATCTGAAAATGGCGAGAGTGCTTCAATTGTAGGCAATGTGATTAAAAAAGAAGAAAGCGTCATTTGTTTGTGACGCTCTCTTCTATAATTTAAATATCTATCTGATGCTAATTACATCATTGGCGGCATGCCGCCACCCATACCACCCATGCCGCCACCAGCAGCAGCAGCCATCGCAGCTGCTTCAGCAGCTGGATCTCGTGGCTCAGGCTTATCTGTTACTACGCAGTTTGTAGTTAATACTAACCCCGCAATAGATACAGCATTTTCTAACGCAGCCATTGTTACTTTAGCTGGGTCAATAATTCCAAAATCAACCATTTTTCCATAATTTTCATTAGCTGCATCATATCCTTGCCCTTTAGGCAATCCTGCAACTTTTTGAACAATTACGGAACCATCTTGACCTGCATTAGCAGCAATACGACGCAATGGTTCTTCCAATGCTCTTTGTAGTATCCTTAGACCTGTTGCCTCATCGCCATTCAATTGAAATTTAGCAATCGCTGGCAATGCATTGATAAAGGCTACTCCACCACCTGGCACAATGCCTTCTTCAACTGCAGCTCTAGTGGCTGAAAGAGCATCTTCTACTCTATGCTTCTTTTCAGTTAATTCAACCTCAGTAGCTGCACCAACTTTGACAACTGCAACGGAACCAGATAATCTACCAAGTCTTTCTTCATATTTTTCTCGATCCCAGTCAGAAGTTGCATTTGCATGTTGAACTCTTACCATCTTAATTTGATCTTGGATAGCTTTTTTCGTACCTTTTCCTTCGATAATAGTTGTATCTTCTTTATTAACAACAACACGACGTGCTTGGCCCAGATCAGACATTTCAGCTGATTCCAGAGTTCTTCCTAGCTCACCACTAATAAGTTGTGCGCCAGAAATAACTGCTAGATCCGCTACATTTTCTTTACGCCTCTCACCAAAACCAGGAGCCTTTACTGCACATACGTTAATCGTACCACGTAATTTATTAACTGCTAATGTAGCCAATGCTTCACCATCTACATCTTCAGCAATAATTAAAAGGTTTTTATTGCCGCCAGCCATTATTTTTTCTAATAGAGGCAACATGTCATTGATTGATGAAATTTTACCATCTGTGATTAGAATGAATGGGTCTTCTAATACTGCTTCCATTCTTTCTGGATTAGTTATGAAATAAGGAGAAATGTATCCTCTATCAAATGCCATTCCTTCAACATATTGCACCTCAGTTTGAATTCCTTGAGATTCTTCAATAGTAATAACACCATCTTTACCGGTTTGCTCCATGACTTCACCAATAAGATTACCAATTTCTTCAGAATCAGCAGAAATTGCAGCTACTTGAGCCATCTGTTCTCTAGTAGTAACGTTGATTGCATTTTTTTTGATTGCTTCTGTAAGCTTGCCAGCTGCTTTTTCTACACCTCGTTTTAAACTCATTGGATCTGCGCCTGCTGCAACGTTTTTTAATCCTTCATGAACAATTGCTTGTCCTAATACTGTAGCAGTTGTTGTCCCATCACCAGCTATATCATTTGTTTTAGATGCAATTTCTTTTGCAAGCTGAGCTCCAACATTTTGAAAAGGATCTTCCAGAGAAATGTCTTTTGCAATAGTAACACCATCATTCGTGATGGTTGGGGAACCAAAAGATTTGTCTAGGACTACATTTCTTCCTCTTGGACCTAAGGTAATTTTTACTGCATTTGCTAGTTGGTCAATTCCTTCTCTCAAAGAATGCCTAGCTTGTTCATCAAATAATAATTGTTTTGCCATAGTTTTATTCCTACTACTAAATAAATTTGAGTACGATGCTCGTACAATTTTTAGCAGTCTTATCTAAAGACTGCTAAAATAGTTTCTTTAATACACCAATATAGCGCAAGGGGGTTTATAAACTTTTTTTTGTAATTGTATTGGTTCTATAGTTTTCTAAATTGATTTAGAGGCCAGTATCTTAGTACTGGCGTTCCAATAATTGATTCTTTTTTTATATATCCAAACTTCCTGCTGTCATAACTATCATGTGTATTGTCTCCAATAACGAAAAACTCTTTATCAGTTTTTGCCTTGATTGACTTTATTCTTTTGATTAACAAATCGTTGTTAACTGGATCTTCAAAGAGAATTATGTCATTTGCCTTAAGATTATCTGGTTCAATATTTAAATTAACAAGTATCCAGTCCCCATGATTGATAAGAGGCGTCATCGAATGACCACTAATCTTCACATTCATAAATTTGTTCAATTTATATAATATATTCAATAACACCTCTAATTAATTGAGCATCATTTTATTTTTTTGATTCCCAAAAAATGTTTGCAAAATCAGCCACTTGTTCTCTTAGCTTTTTAGCATCTTCAATGTTTGTTCCAACACGACATGCTGAAGCAGTTTTTAGAATGTTCCAAGTTTTATCATGCAAGTCAGGGAATTGCTCTAAATGTGGTGGCTTAAAATAATCCCCCCAAATGATTCTTATTTCATGCTTAACAATTTCAGCATGTTTTTCTTTAACATCAACATATCTTGCAAAAGAATTCATTGCTTCTTTTGAGTTAACATCGCCAAGATCAGCAATTAAGGCCATCATCTTCTCTACTGTTTCTGCTGCAACTTCTGCAGCTTTAGGATCATAAATCCCGCAAGGGATATCACAGTGAGCAAAGACAATATTCTTTGGCTGTATTTTTGCAGTTATTTTGTTAAACAAATTATTTTTCATTTATTTTTCCTCCATAAAGATTCTATAGTCTTTATTTTTTATTTAATTAATATATATTAAACCTTAATGAAAAGTTCAATGCATTATCAAGAATTTGATTACACTTTCTGCATAAAATGTATTATATATTTAATGTAAGGAGTTGATATGAGAAGGCATGTATATAATTTTAAATTTAAAGAGGGCACCTCTGAAGAAAAAATTCAAGAAATAATTGATGCATTTCAGGCTGAGTATAATGCAAACGAAGGGATGACTCATTTTTCAATCGGTCAAAATATATCTGAGTCTAAAAGACCAAAAAGATTTGATTGGATTATGACAATGGATTTTGTGAATTATAAATCATTTAGAGAATATGAAGATAGCCCTAAGCATCATGACATCAAGAATTTACTACATCCTGTTCTCGAAGATATTATGGGAACGGATTATGATATCGGTTCTACGCCTGCTGAATAAAAATATTTTTAATTTTTTTAAATATATTATTAATCAGCACTACTGCTTGTTCTCAAACATTGCTTCAAGTTCAGTGCGAATAGGGTCGCCTGTAGGCAGATATTTAGAATAGTCTCCATCTGGTTCTTTGCGCTCTATTTCGCCTGTCTTTTCGTATTGCTTAATTCTTTCTTGTAACAACATAAGTCCTTGCAGCAAAGATTCAGGCCTAGGTGGACAGCCGGGTACATAAACATCTACAGGGGTAATTAAATTTACTCCTGGTAGAACAGAATAAGCGTAAGCAAATGGCCCACCCATTGTTGCGCATCCTCCCATTGATATAACCCATTTTGGTTCTGCCATTTGCAAATAAATTCTTCTTACAACTGGAGCCATTTTCCATGTAACTGTTCCAGCAACAATCATTAAGTCAGACTGTCTTGGTGATGCACGAAAAACTTCTGAGCCAAATCTTGAAATATCATATCGAGATGATGCAGATGCAATCATTTCTATTGCGCAACATGCTAGACCAAATGTAACTGGCCATAAGGATGATGATCTAGCCCATTTTACAATACTGTCTACTGAAGTAATTAGTACATTTTTACGTACTTCTTCCTCAATAGCTTCATTTGTATTTTCTTGAATTCCTGGTAAGACAATATCAGTCATGTGTTCCTCTAATGATTTAATAATAAATAAATATTAGTTCTCTAACCATTCACTTTGAGTTTTTTTTGAAATATTTTTTTGAGAAGATAGCTCGCGTAAATTGCTAATAATATCTGGGAGAACTTTTGAAATATATCCAACATCATTTTTAGTGTTTTCTCTACCAAAACTTAATCTTAATGATCCTCTTGCTAAATCATTTGGAATACCTATAGCCGTTAAAACATGACTGGGTTCTATAGAACCTGTAGAACAAGCTGAGCCAGATGATGCACATATTCCTTGCATGTCTAACCCCAGCAGTATTGCCTCACCTTCAATGCCTTCAATAATCATTGATAGCATGCCAGGTATTCTTTGATTTAAGTTTTTTGGTCCAGTAAATCCAATTCTAGGTATTTTATTGCTAATCAAACTCTTTAATTCTTGAACAAGCTCTTGATCGCGCTTGATATCCAATTCTCTTTCATTATTTGCTATCTCCATTGCTTTAGCGAGACCAATAATTGCTGCAACATTTTCTGTGCCAGCACGCATATTTTTTTCTTGACCTCCGCCAACAATTTGTGGCACTAATGCTGTGCCATTTTTGACATACAATACACCAGCTCCTCGTGGACCATAAAATTTGTGGCCAGTGAAAGATAATAAATCAATGCCTAGTTCTTTTACATCAATTGGGAAATGTGCAATATATTGTACGGAATCACTATGCACAAGAATATCTGGATTACTTGCTTTGATTTCTTGCGTGATCAGTCCAATATCATTAATAGCACCAACTTCATTATTTGCATGCATGATTGAAACTAATTTTGTATCTTTTGTAATTTCTTTTAATACTTCTGCAGGTAGGATAAACCCTTCTTTATTTGGCTTAACATGTGAGTATGTTATTTTATTTTGATGCGATAACATCTCTATAGGATCGATCACTGCATGATGTTCAATTGAAGAAGTTACAACATGTACATTTTCGCTAGAAAAACTTTCAACGATTCCACGAATTGCCAAATTATTTGATTCTGAGCCTCCAGATGTAAAAAATATTTCTTCTGGCATTGCCCCAATAAATTTTGCTATGTCTTCACGAGATTTTTGAATAGCATTAGATGCTTTTTGTCCTTCAACATAAATTGATGAGGGATTATGCCAATTATTTAGCATAAAACTTTGCATCTCCTCTACAACTATTTTATCAACAGGCGTTGTTGCTGCATGATCAAGATATATTCGCTGGCCCATTTTTTTACCTGTAATATAAATATAATTATTATTTTTTATTTTAATCAATCAACTTCTTTTATTCGTTATTGAGTAAAAATAATTTATGATTTATTATTTTAAGTAGGTTTTATAAAATTTGTATTTTAAATTAGGAGAGTTTTACAATGAACAGAGATTTAACAGCTAGTCCAAATACTGGTGCTGATAATAGAGATCTAACAATGAGCTCGCCTTTGGTAAATACTGCTAAAGAAATTGTTAACATTACTCCCTTTGCTTCTGAAAAAGCAAAGGAATTAATGAAAGCTCGCGACCTTGAAGATGCTGCATTAAGAGTTTTTGTTACACCTGGAGGATGCGCAGGGTATGAGTATGGCATGGCTATTGCAGAAACCGTAGAAGTATCAGATAAATTAATTGAAAGTAATGGTTTAAAGATTGTTATTGATAATGCTGCAGTTCCATTAGTGAACGGCATGGAAATTGATTATGTTGATGATATTATGAAATCAGGATTTACAATCAATAACCCTAATGCTACAGCATCTTGTAAATGTGGAACTTCATTTAAAACTGCCAATGATTCTGGCCAAGCTAGATCTTGCTAGTTCAGTAAATCATTGGACTAAATAGTGGCGTCATCAAGACCAGATCCAAGAAACTCTGATTGGAACAATGTTGATTATTGGAACGATAGGATAAAAACTGTTGTTGGTGGTTCTATTCCTATAACATTTGAAAAGGTTTCCTTAGAAGAAGTGGTTTTAAGCCTAGAGGTTGATAAACGCTCGCATCAGCCAAGAGGAATTTTGCATGGAGGAATTTCTGTTTTACTTGCTGAAACAGCTGCGTCGGTAGCTGCACATAGAAATTCAACTCCAGACAAAAGTGTCGTTGGCTTAGAAATTAATGCAAATCACATACGTTCTATTTCTGAAGGAAAAGTGTATGCAAAAGCTTCACCAATACATGTTGGTCGTTCCACACAAATATGGTCTATAAGAATTTCAGATACTAAAGATCGCACCATATGTCTTTCCAGATGTACAATTGCTGTATTAGATAAAAATCCAGAGGATATTGAAGAAGACTTTCCAGAAAAATATAAAGTTAAAAAATGAAGGAGTGCATGCAATGAATGAAGAAGCTGGTTATAATCTACAGAAATTTACTTCACAATTCATATGTGAATTAATTGAAAAATTTATTGATTTAGTAAATCAATGTTCCGAAGATGACTTACATAGTACGCCCAATCCTGATTCAAATCACATAGGGTTTTTGACTTGGCATGTTATGCGCTCTATAGATAATGTGATGTTTTTTGCTTTTGATAGAGAAAAGCCAGTTTGGTTAAATAATGGTTATGATCAATCTATGTCTTTGCCCAAAGTTCATCAAGGTACTGACTATTCTTTAGCAGAGGCACAGGATTTACAAATTATAAAAAAGGAATTACTAATAAATTATTGCAATGATTTAAAAGATGCGATTGATAAAAAAATCAGTAATGTTTCTGATGAATATCTTTTTACAATCAATAAAGTTGTTCCTTGGGGTGAGATTACTAGATTAGAATCTATTGGCAAGATGATGATTGCGCATGGAAATGAGCATCTGGGTGAAGCACAAAACATCTTTTCTATTATTAAAAAACATTAATTACGAGATATAAGAATGAGCTTAGATCCACTTCCATTAGTAGTTTTATTGGGCATGATGCAATTTGTATTTGGTGGTTATGTTTTTATTGCAATTATTCAAAAACAATTAGCAGTAGCAAGTTCAAGAAAAGGCTTTATAACAGCGCTGTGCGTAACATATGTTCCATTTACATATTTGATGCTACTTATGTCATTCAGTATCATTGATCAAATTGATGAACTTTATTTTATAAGTTTTGATGGTCTACGCATAATTCTTCGATTTTCTTTTGTTTTAATGACTTTATTGTCCAGCATGCATTTTTTGACAGTTTGGCGCACTGATTCAAAGAAAATTTTATCTTCATTACACTTAAGAATAAAAATAAATAATTTATTAATAATTGTATCCTTGATAAGTTTTTTTGTTATTTTTCTTAGTTTTACAACAACAGCAGCAGGCTTTATCCTACTGCTGTTGCATTCAATTATTGCTGGATTAATGTTAGGTGGTGCAAATACAGCAATGACTTGGGGGCACTGGTATCTTGTAACACCAAGCTTGCCAAAAGAACCACTTGTTTTTCTAACTAGTTTTTTAATGAAAGTAATTTTCATTAACTTTTTATTTTTTATTTTCATGATGTTTTTGCAGTATGAAGTTTTTTCATTATCAGATAGCAATGCATTAAATTACATTAATAATCCTGCACTGTGGCTACGTTTTTTAGTTGGAATAGGGCTTGCTTTTACCCTAGCTTTTTTTGCATATAAAGCCTCTACCATTCATGGCATGATGTCAGCTACTGGCTTATTATATCTTGCTCTAGGAGCAATATTAGCCGGTGCATTTTTGTCAAATGCGTTACTTTTTGAAATTGGAATTCCTACTTAGTAGATTCATTACTTTGCTTAGTCAACCTATTGTTTATATAAATCAGTATTTCTTTTATGAATGCGTATGTTGGTAAAATTATTAATAGACCAAAAAAGCCAAATAAATATCCAGCTACGATCAAAAGAATTACAATTACTGCAGGCTGCACATCAATTGTATCTGAATATACTTTTGGTACTAAGATTAAGTTTTCTATCATCTGAATAGTAAAATAAATAAATAATACTGGAATGGTTAAACTTGGGTCAAAACTTAGAACAATTAATAATGCAGGTATCAAAGCAATCCAAGGACCAATTACTGGGATTAATTCTGTTACTCCACCTATAACTCCCAGTGCAAATGACATTGGTAAATTGATTATTGTAAGGGAAATAACAATTGCAGTTCCCACTACTAATGCTAAAAGAAACTGACCTCTTAAATAATTACCAAATATTTTTTCAAATTTTGAAAGAATGAAATTAATATCATTATGCATGAATTCCGGGAAAGTAGAGGTTATATTTTTTTTACGCAATGTTCCATCTCTTAATACATAAAACATCCAAAATGGCACTACTAAGAATCCTAAAATTATTGCAATTGTATTTGTAAGATAGCTAATTAAGTTTTTTGAAAAATTAGCAAAAAAATCAGCAAATGTTGTGCTTAAATCTGATAAATAATTGTCAATTTGCAACTGCGTTTCTATGGGTACTTGATTTCTATATTGATTTAATAAATTTATAAATTCGATTCTTGCTTTTTCTGTTAAAACAGGCAATTCATTAGTGAATTGTTTAAATTGATTTGCAATGCCATCACCAACAATAATAATAAATAGTGATATCATAACACCAAGCAAACCATAGATAAAAAATATTGAAACAATCTTTTTGATATAGATTGAACCAAACTTAATTTTTGTTAATAAATCAGTACTTTTTTTAATCAATGGTTCTAAGCTATAGGCAAGTATTGCTCCAACAAAAAATGGTATTAACGGTGTTCGGGCAAGCCAGAGAAGAACTATAATCACTATGCTCACTAAAAGCCATAATAAAAATAAAAATTTGTTGTAGGTCATTTAATTGCCAAGCATCTCATTGATTGTTACAAATAATGAAAGAAATTATCAGCTATTTGCTGATATCCAATCATCGTAATTGTTATGATAATCTACTCGCTTCTGCAAATCATGAACTTTTGAAATTATTTTTTCAAACTCTTCATTAGATAAACCATCTTTTTTTTGTAGATAATCTTCAACAATGTTTGCAAGCTTTTCTCCATTTGCGGTGTCTAATGGGTTTAAATAGCTATTCATTACATAATCGGCTACTTTTTCTGCGTGCTTCATTGACTCCCTGATATTACCTTTGCCTGTCACCGCATTGCCTGCCAAAAAAATACCCTTTTTTTTGTCATAGATACCATTTTCTTCATTTTCCACTTTATATATTTCACCATCCATTTGGATGCCTTCAATCGGTTCTGGAATTGAGCCAATTGAAGAAATAATTTGATTAGTATTAATGGATATATTTTCATCTAAAACCTGTACTTTACCGTCAATGAGTTTTGTTTTATTTAAGACTATTCCTTCTAATTTATTTCCATTGATAATTAATTCTTTCGGAGATACTAATTCTTGGAAATTGAATAAAAATTTATCCATTGCTTTTTGCAATATTTTCATTCTGACATTTTGCATTTTGCTTATGACTTCTTCAGAAGCATTATCAGGAATATCAGCTAAAGGCATTTGCTTTGAAGTTCTTCTATAAATGATAGTTGCTCCATTTATATTGAGTTGATCATAATTTATATCATATTTGTCACAAATTTTAGGTATGCCTTGTGTTTCAATCTCCTCTATATCAATTTCATTTTTAATTGATTCTGGAATTGTATTTCGGAAAAGTTCAATTTGACAAGCCTTAGCAACATCTAGAGAAGCTAAGCCGCCTCCAATAATTGTCACCCCATCTTTAATTTCAATATTATAATCTACTTCATCTTGATGGTTGAACCAATAAATAAAGTCATTTTGATATACAAGGGCATTTTTTTCAAGCATATCAATACCTGTTAAGTTGATTGGTCGATCTTTTGATGCTCCGATAGCTAAAATGATTGCAGAAAAATTCAAATTGTTTGATAAATCATCAAAAGTAATATCCTTACCTAGTTTAGTTTTTGGAACATAAAATATGTTTGGATGATTAAGTCTTTCATTAATTTTAGCATACTCTTGCTCTCGTTGCTTTTTATGCCATTTAGGGAGTCCATCTTCTATTTTGCCAAAAGGTCTTGGATTTTGCTCTATTACAACTACAGTGTGCCCTTTTTCAATTAAGGACGATGCTGCTACTGAGCCAGAAACTGCCCCCCCTACAATTGCAACTAAATGTTTACTAGGTGCAGACACAATCTATTCCTTAATTTAGAAGATAATTTTTCTCTATACCAAAAACTTATTTCTGTTCCACCTTATGCTCAATAGTTTTTATAACAAGTTCATCCTAATAATTAATTTTAACAAGAATACAAATAATTCAAAAAAGTTTACAATTAATTCACAAATTATAATAAAGGCTAATAAGAAGTTTCTCAAAATGAGCATTGATTTTTTTACTATAGATAAAGAATTTCAATTTGAAGAAGATATATGTTTCAAAAAAAATTTTGCTGCCGATTATGCACTTGCAACAGATTCGGCGATACAAGAAGAAGCTTATGATAAAATAGCACCTATTTCTGCGACTGCAGTTATGCTTTCTAAATTATTAAATAAAATCATCATCCCAAGTGGACTTATTCATACTGGGCAGAACATTCAAGCTTTTGGCTTTATTTATCCTGATGAGCAGTATAAATTGGCTGTTCAAGTGACCAGGGCCTCTTTAAGAAGTAAAATCATGTTTGTAAGTTTCGAAATGCAGTTAAATCAATCAAAAGACATTTTAATCAAGGCTATTACAAGTGTCGCTGCTCCAGTGGAAGAGTAATGCAATGAATCAAAAAATACCAGAAATAAAAAAGATGGTAAATCAAGAACTCGTTAATTTGTATGCTTCAGTTTCTGAAGATCATAATCCGCTACATTACGATCCCATTGTTGCAAAAAAGACTCAATTCAAAAAACCAATTGCACATGGCATGTTAATTCTCGCCTTTGTGTCAGAGGCAATGACATCAGTCTATGCTGAGCAATGGTATCTAACTGGCATAATTGATATTAAATGGAAAGGCGCTGCTATCCAGCCTGTTCTCGTCAGGACAGATATAAATTTTTTAAAAAATGAAGGAAATCGAGCTATTTATCAAGCGAAATGTTTTAATGAATTAGATGAATTGCTTTTAGAAGGAACCGTCTCAGTTGAATTATAAAGGGAATGTCTATTGAAACATTTTTTAGCATCTCGCGATCACGATTGTTTTGGTTGTGGTAATCGAAACCCGCATGGTTTAAAACTTCATTTCACTAAAAAAAATAATATGATTAGTGGTAAATTTAATTCATCAAAATTGTTTGAAGGTTTTCCAAATATTTTACACGGCGGTATTCAATCAACTATTTTAGATGAAGCAATGAATTGGTTATTTTTTATAGAGGGCATATTTGTAGTCACTACTAAGATAGAATTAAAATTTCGATTACCAATACCGATTAATGAGTCGATTATTATCACTGCAGAGGAAATTGAACAGAATAAAAAATTCTACAGAGCAAAAGGAAAAATTATGCTTCAATCTGGCGATATTGCAACAGAATCATATGGTGAATTCTATACTATGAATGAAAATCAAAAACATGTAATCATTGAACATTTTTCTAAAAGCTAAATTCTTTTTTGTAATCTTCACTTCCAAAAATAAAAAAACTAATAGCAGCTATTAGCATAACTGCACTATTGATTTCTAAACTTGTTTCTAAACTGTATTTGTCAGCAATGAATCCTAGAATTGGCGGGCCTATTACAAAACCTATATCACCTGATGTTCTATATAAACTCATCGCTATGCCAGAAATATTTTTTGGGGATATGTCTACAACATATGCTGCTGGAGCAGGACCTGCAAGTGCCATAGACAAGCTAATGAACATTGAAACTAGTATAAATGTGGATAGACTTCCTGAAAATGTATAGAGAAATAAACAAACTCCTGTTGCAATCATGCTTGGTAATATTACCTTCCTTCTTCCAAATTTATCTGCTAAAAATGATGCTGGAATTAAAACTATAAGATGCACAATCGCTTGTAGAGTAAAAATGATTCCAATCATTGCTGTTGAAATATTTAGTTTGGTTACAGCTAGCAATGGAACTATTGTATGTCTGCTTCCTTGACGTGTTAAAAATATTGCAATTGTTACTAATGCAATTGATATAAATTTTGTTGATCGTATTAATTTAATTATTAAATTTTTTGAGTCTGGTTTAACAGGTTGTTTAATATTGGTCTTGATGTCATCAAATTTAGTTATTAATGTTTCCGGCAATTTGATAGCACTATAAAAGCTTGTTAATGCAACTATTATACCAATAAAATAAAATGGCATTCTTATGCCATATAATTCAGCAAGGACACCACCAATAGCTGGACCAATAGCTACTCCGCTTAATAATGCAGCTTGATTCATTCCAATATATCTAGCACGATTACTATCATCTGAAATATCAGAAATGTACGCCAATGCCGCTAGTGTATACATGCCATGGCCAATTCCTGAAATAAACCTTGCAATTAATAACATCATTAAGCTATTTGAGTAACCAGTTAGTATGATCCCAAATGCATTAATTAATGGCCCAAGAATTAATAAAGGACGCCTTCCAATTTTGTCAGTTAGGATACCTATAGGAAAATTGAATAATAGTCTTGCAAAGGCAAAAATTGATACTGCAATTCCTATAGAACTAATTGCTACATCTAATTTTTTAGCAAATATAGGTAAAAGTGGCGATATTACTCCTTGTCCAGTTGAAATAAAGGCAGTTGCAATGCAAAGAATTATTAGCTTATTATTAATAAATTTGTTAATTGTTCTTTCCTAAGCATTTATAAAATCATCTTATAAAAGATCGTAGAGTTTATGTTAAAATGTTGTTTTTCACAGTTTATTGAATAATTACTCTATATTTATAGACATTAAATAAAAATTATAATAATTTGTTTTTATTGAGTTTGGAGGCTTTGTGTCAGAAAAAATTTTAGAAGTTAATAATTTAAATGTGTCTTTGGCAGAAAATAAAGAAATTTCTATTTTGAATGGGCTAGATCTTATTATTAATCCAGGGGAAATTCATGCAATTATGGGCCCAAATGGTTCTGGTAAAAGCACCTTAGCTAATACTATAGCTGGCAATCCAATGTATCAAATTGATAGTGGCGATATATTAATTGGCAACGAGAGCGTTATTGAAATGAGTCCTGATGAAAGAGCGAAGAAGGGTATCTTTTTGTCGTTTCAGTATCCAACTGCAATACCAGGAGTAACTATGGTGAATATGTTGCGAGCATCATTAAAATCAATAAGAGGCGAAGAACCATCTGCACGTGATTTTATTTCAGAGTTAAAAGATACACTTGATCGATTAAAAATGGATGAATCATTTGCAAGAAGATACGTTAATGATGGTTTTTCAGGCGGAGAGAAAAAAAGAGCTGAAATTCTTCAATTAGGAATGATTAAGCCTAAATTAGCCATATTAGATGAAACAGATTCTGGCTTAGATGTTGATGCGCTTAGGGCAGTTGCAGATGGAATTAACACATTAAAAACCTCTGATATGAGCATATTGATGATTACTCATTATGAGCGAATTCTAAACTATGTTAAGCCCGATTTTGTACATATATTAGTAGATGGTAAAATTGTTAAATCCGGTGGATTTGAATTAGCAAAGGAAATAGAAGAAAAAGGCTATGACCCTATTTTAAGTTCATAGATACTAAATGTTATATGAAGTAAGGGCTATTTTTTAACATTGTGTAGACTAATTATAGTCACAAGAAAAATATACTATTAAAATAAAGCTATAAGGAGCTAAAATTATGGCTAAATCAGACGCAGAATCAGTTGTCGGCGAATATAAGTGGGGTTTTCATGACAGCGAGACTCCCCTTTATCAAGCAGATAAAGGATTGAATAGCAAAGTTGTTGAAGACATTTCTAAAATGAAAAATGAACCTCAGTGGATGTATGATAAAAGGATGCAAGCATTAGAAATATTTCAAGAATTAAAAAATCCTAAATGGCCTGGTGGTTCCGATTTATTAGAAAAAATAGATTTTGACAACATCCGATATTACGTTAAAGCTACTGACAAAGATTCAACGGATTGGGAAGATGTGCCTGAATATATCAAGGATACTTTTGATAAGCTAGGTATTCCTGAAGCTGAAAAGCAGTTTCTTGCAGGTGCTGGCGCTCAGTATGACTCAGAAGTTGTGTATCATAACATTCGAGAGGATCTTGCCAAGCAAGGCGTATTATTTCTTGGCATGGATCAAGCACTTGCAGAACATCCAGATATTGTAAAAGAACATTTTGGTACTGTAATTCCCTCTGGAGATAATAAATATGCTGCTTTAAATACTGCAGTTTGGTCTGGCGGTTCATTTATATATGTGCCTCCTGGTGTAAAAGTTGATATTCCTTTACAAGCATATTTCAGAATTAATACTGAAAACATGGGACAATTTGAAAGAACTTTGATTATTGCTGATGAAGGTTCTTATGTTCATTATGTAGAAGGTTGTACTGCGCCAATATACAGCAGTGATTCTTTGCACTCTGCTGTAGTAGAAATTATCGTGAAAAAAAATGCTCGTGTTAGATATACAACTATTCAAAATTGGTCAAACAATGTATACAATTTAGTTACGAAACGAGCAGTTGCTTACCAAGATGCAGTAATGGAATGGGTTGATGGTAATATAGGCTCCAAGCTTACAATGAAATACCCATCTGTATATCTTATGGAACCGGGAGCCCATGGAGAAATCCTTTCTCTTGCTTTTGCTGGCAATGAACAACACCAAGATGCAGGTGGTAAAGTAGTCCATGTAGCACCAAACACATCTTCGGCAATTGTCTCAAAATCTGTTTCTAGAGGTGCAGGACGAACTTCCTATAGAGGATTATTGAAAGTTCATGAAGGCGCAGAGAACAGTTCATCTACAGTACGCTGCGATGCTTTGTTGCTAGATGATTTATCTCGTTCAGATACTTATCCAACAATGGAAGTAGATTCCGATGAAGTTAATATTGGTCATGAAGCGTCAGTTTCAAAATTAGGTGATGATCAATTATTTTATTTAATGAGCAGAGGGATCAATGAAGAAGAAGCTGCAAAAATGGTTGTGAATGGATTTGTTGAGCCTATTGTTAAAGAACTTCCTATGGAATATGCAATTGAATTAAATCGGTTAATTGAGTTGCAAATGGAAGGATCGGTAGGCTAAAAATTTTAATGAGTTTATTGGACTACTGCAATTATGAGTAAACAAAACATGCCTAGTGATTCTTTAAAAACTTTTACAAAAGATTCTCTTGATTCATTTAATAATTTTGAGATGCCTTCAAAATTAGATAGACCTTGGAGATATACTGATATATCTCACATTCAATTCGAACCAAATGAATTAAAAAATTTAGATTACGATGTAAGGATAGATAGTAATTTAGTCGATGGTATTACTGCAGATCATGTGACCAAAGAAAATATAGATGAATTTCATAAAATTTTTTCTGAAAATCTTGGTAGCACGCAAGTCATAAATCCTGATAAGTTTTCTCTTACTAATGATGCTTTTTGGCATAGAGGTATATTTGTTCATGCTAAGAAAAATGTTGTGATGGATGAGCCAATTAAAATTAATATTGCATCTAATTCAGTATCAATGTTACCAAGAATATTAGTTTATGCAGAAGAAAATTCAGAGATAAGAATACAACTTTCTTCATCTTCAGAATTAGTAACTAAATTTGTTATTTCTACAATAGAAATAATTGCAGAAAAATCTGCTCATATCAAACTATTTATTACTAGCAATCTAAGCAATGCAACTGAAGAGTTTTTGTATGTTAGAGGAAATCTGGATCAAAATGCTGATTTTGAACTAGGATTATTACCTATATCAGGAAAACTTTTCAAACATACAGTAGAAAATTCTATCATTGGTGAAGGTGCAAATGCTTCAATTAAAGGCTTCGCCCTTGGAGATGATAAACAACACTTTGATTTTGTAACAATTCAAGATCATATTGGTAAAAAAAGCACATCCCATGTTGATATACGCTCAGCGTTAGGTGATTCATCTAGAAATGTTTATTATGGAATCACAAGAGTCGAAGAGTCTGCATTTGATGCAGAAGCAGAGCAATCTAACAGAAACCTTCTTCTTTCTTCCAATGCTAAAGCAGACTCTGATCCAGTACTAGAGATTCTAACTTCACATGTAATTAAATGTGGGCATGCGGCAACTGTAGGCCCGTTGGACAATGAAGCTGTTTATTATTTACAAAGTAGGGGGTTGTCATCAAAGGAAGCAACAAAATTATTAGTATCTGGTTCATTCAGTGAAACTTTTTCGAATATGCCATTTAATGATATCCAAGATGTTCTTTTAGAAGCTGTTAATAAAAAATTGGAGCAACTAGATTGATTTTTGTTTGTAATACAAATGAATTAAATGAGGGTGAGTGTAAGTCATTTTCTATAGATAATTCCAGATATCTTCTATCTAAATTAGATAATAGATATTATGCAATAGAAGATCTTTGCACTCATGATGGCGAAACACTGAGTGGAGGTAGATTGCTTGGTCAAGAAATTTCTTGCCCTAGACACGGCGCACTTTTTGATGTCACAACAGGAGAAGTTCGTTCTTTACCAGCATTGTACGATGTAAAATCTTTTCAAGTTATTGAGAAAGATAGTTCTCTGTTTATAGAAATTGAAGATTGATATGCGTGATGACCTAAAGTCATTAGAGAACAAAATAATGAATATTAGAAATGATTTTCCAATATTTAAAAGAGAAATTAATGGTCATCAATTATCTTATTTAGATAATGCTGCATCTAGTCAAAAACCTTCTATAGTTCTTGATAAAATTAATTCAATTTATTCAAACTCTTATTCTAATGTCCATCGAGGCGTGCATACGCTATCGATGGAAGCTACGCAAGCGTATGAATCTGTGCGAAATACTGTCGCAAATTTTATTAATGCTTCTAATCATGAGGAGATTATTTATACAAAAGGCACAACAGATTCAATTAATTTGTTTTGTCAAGGATGGGCAAAAAGTAATTTAAAAAAAGGCGACAAAGTTGTTTTATCTGAAGTTGAGCATCATGCGAATTTAGTTCCATGGTTTATGCTGAGGGATGAAATTGGAATTGTTATTGAATTTATTCCTGTAGGATCAGATTATTTACTCGATATGAATATTGCTGAACAAGTCATAGACAAGCAAACTAAAATTGTTTCTATATCACATATATCTAATTCACTAGGCACTATTGTGCCCATTAAGGAAATAATTGAAATCGCGCATAAGAAGAATGCTATTGTTTTAGTAGATGGCGCACAGAGTGTTCCGCACGAGACTATTAATGTGAGCAGTCTGGATATTGATGTACTAGTTTTTTCTGCTCATAAGATGTGTGGGCCAACTGGCGTAGGTATTTTATGGGCCAAAAAATCAATTTTGGATAAAATGGAGCCAGTTGCAGGAGGAGGCGATATGATTTCATCCGTTACTTTTGATGGTGCAAAATGGAACGAAATCCCATATCGCTTTGAGGCTGGTACACCAAATATTGTAGGTGTAATTGGATTAGGAGCAGCCATAGATTATCTAAATGTAATAAATTTTTCTGAATTATCGCAATTCTCTCATCATTTATCTGAGTACGCTCGTAATGAATTAAGTAAAATTTCTGAGGTTGAAATTCTTGGACCAAATGATCCAAAGAATCGTTCAAGTTTATTTTCATTTGTAATTAACAATATTCATCCACATGATGTTGCACAAGTTTTAGATGCTCAAGGTGTTGCTATCAGGGCAGGGCATCATTGTGCTCAGCCTACTTTGAATAAATTTGGTTTTTCATCTACAGCACGCGCATCTTTCTATTTGTATAATAATATTGAGGATGCAAAACAATTAGTTGATGGAGTACATTCAGTTATAAGCAGGTTTACATAATGAATAATGGCTTAGATGATTTATATAGAGAAATTATTTTGGATCACAATAGAAATCCAAGGAATTATGGCTCTATTCAACAAGATAATGTTATTTCTATCGAAGAATATAATCCTTTATGTGGAGATAGAATCGTTATTTATCTTACATCTAATTCTAGTATTGTTGAATCGGTTCAATTTGAAGGTGAAGGATGCTCAATCTCTCAAGCATCTGCTTCAATTATGACTGATTTAATTATTGGCACTGATATCCTGCAAACAAAAAAAATAATTGAGCAATTTCACAGCTTTATGGTAGATAATGATGATGATTCTGAATATAACCAATTAGGTGACATTGATGCCTTGCAAGGGGTTAGGAAATTTCCTGCTCGAGTAAAGTGCGCAAGTCTTGCTTGGGTTTCATTAGAAAAAGCAATCAGTAGTATAGACAATTAATTTGTATGAAAGGAAGTCATCATGGATACTAAAGAAGCATCTAATGATAATCAATATGATAGTGATTCACTAATGAAAATACTTCAGTCTGTTGAAGATCCTGAATTAAAAATGAGTGTTGTAGATCTTGGCTTGATATACAAAATAGATGTTCAAGAAGGCAAGAAAGTTACAGTTGATATGACTTTAACTTCACCAGGTTGTCCTGTTGGTCCTCTTATTCAAAGTCAAATTTATTATAAATTAATGGATTTAGATAAAATTGATGATGTTGTTGTAAATATTGTTTGGGACCCGCCTTGGGATCCAAAAATTATGGCATCAGAAGAAGTGAAGCTTATGTTAGGTATTTTTTAAGAACCGTTTACCGTTTACCTATTTGTTTTCCTTGCTCTGGTTTTCCATATTTAGTTTTTGATATGGTGGAACAAAAAGTTTCGTTAAAATTATTTTGATTACATACTCCATATTTAACACGATTAATTGGAACTTCTACCGCATCCTCCAAAAAACTTACAATAAATTCATCTAGTCCCTTAGGTTGATTATTTAATTGTTTTCCGTACTCATCAAAATATGTCTTGTCACATTCATTATAAAAAACAGGGCTAATATTATTAATCTTCACATTGCGCTTATATGTTAAGTTGCACCCATTATTTGGATCTCTTGAATAAAAAGCAGTAATATTATTTTTAGAATTTACTATAAACCAAATTCCATGTACATCGTTATTTTTATCATGACCAAAACTAATCACTGGATAAAATTTGCTTCCTGCAGATCTAATTTTTTCAATATCTTGATTAATTGTTATGTTTTTTGTGTCATTGGAAGAAACAATATATGAGCATGAAAAAATTAAAATGAAGCTAGAAATAATGATAACTATTCTGAAGATCGATCTGGATTGTTTTTTATTCTTATTAATTTTTTTACTCTAATCTATAATTGTTCTTATTAACTATTTAATTATATATATTGTTCAAATGCTATAATTTTAATACTTTTTATAATCTCTTTGTATAATGAATTTTTAGGATGAATTATCATGCTTCTAAATCGAAGAAATTTTATTAATTTATCGGGAATTTTTATTGCCAGTTTAATTCTTTCTGCTTGCAGAGACACTAAAATGACTTCTAGAATAGAGTTGGATGGGAATTTAAATCTTAAGCTCCCTTTAATTCCACCAAGGCAACTTTCTAGTAATGCAAGTTACACAATTGGACTTTACAATATTTCGAATGATGAAATTCAGAAAAATTATATAGACCCTTTAATTTATTCAACTTTGATCGACATGGATCATGTAACTGGAGAATTTTTTTCTGATATTGCATTTAAAATTGAGGAATTAAATTCAACAAATTATTTATTTTCTATCCGAGATGATATTTACTTTCACTCAAATCAAAATGGATACGCAGAAAAAATGAAGATTAATGATATTATTAATAATTTTCAAAGTAGGAAAATGAATAAGGAGCCATTTTTTTCAAAGGTTGTTAAAGATTTTCAAGTTCTTGGTAATAAGATTTTAGTTGTATTGAATCAACCATTCCCATATTTTTTTGAGTATATTTCAAATCCATCTATTGCAGGAATTAGTAAAATATCTCCTTCCAGTAAAATCCAACAGAACACAGGTTCTGGACCATTTGTGCCAATTTTGGTAAATGAAAATCAATATGTTTTTGGAAGAAATACTTTATATCATCAAAAACATTTACCACTATTAAAAAATATCATTTTAAAAAATTATTCTGATGTTAATATTTTAAGAAAAGATTTTGGGAATAATGAGATTGACTTGATTGCCTCAAACGAATTTATAGAATTATTAAGTTCTATTCCACTTAACTTTGATGAATTGAAATTTCCTTCAAAGGATCTTATATTTCTAGGTCTCTCTATGGATAGTTTCAAAAATGGCAAGGAAGTGAAGTTTATAAAAGCATTTCAGAATCCAAAAGTGCGAAAGGCCTTATCTATGTCTTTAAATAGACAAAAATTAAGTGAAGAATTTAACGGATTTATGTCTGGCCCGCTTCCTCCTTCCTTTCCTCTTGACTCTTTGAATATGAATGAGCTTCGCTTGAATGAATTTATGAGATTTGATCCAGCAACTGCTAAAAGATTGTTGGAAGAAAGTGGTTATAAAGGTTTAGAATTCAGAATAGATCTACCAAATTCATTATTTTTTAATAAATTAGGCAGTGAGTTAATTAGGCAGATCTCCGAAGTTGGCTTTAAGCCTAGATTGATTTATCGTGATGCTCCTAAACTTCAAAAGAGCTTTGAATTAGGAGATTTTGAATGCATTTTATCTAGTTATAATTTTAATTTAAGTCCTGACGATGGCCTACTTATTAATAAAACGCTGGGAATAAATGATCAATTTTCATACTGGGGATTTTCAAGTCCATTGTATGATCTAGAAGTCGAGCGATCTTTTTTGGAATCTTTACCAACTAAACGAGGACGACTTGCAAAAAATGCTCAACAAATTTTATTAGAACAAAGTCCCGCAATGTTGCCATTATTTTGTAGTAGCTCAAACATTTTAGCAAGTAAAAATATTTATGGTTTTCAACATGAAAAATTTGAAAGTAATTTCAAAATGTATAGTAAGTACTGGTCTAAGATATCTTAAAAAGTTCTATTTTGTAATGAAGTTTGTTAATTCTTTGAAATCATTAATTTTTTGTATGTCACTTGGTAGAGAAAGTTTTTGATTATAATTCCATACTCTTAAAAATAATTTGCAATTAGTAATATCATTTAATAATCTAATAGTTTGAATATCATCATCAATATGTTCTTCAGGCTTAATATCTTGAATTTTATATAATTTGTAATGAGAGCTTGCGAGGCTAGTTTGATTAATTATAATTTCATGAAAAAATTTTCTTATATTATTTTTTTCAAGCCAATTGATTGGTGATGTTCTTCTGCCTGTTAACAAAATTAATTTGCGATGTTTCTGTAAAGTTATAAGGGTTTCTTTTATATTTGGTAAGATAGGACGATAGCTATATCTGATTTTGTCAGTAAATTTTAATAATATTTTCGGTGGCACAAATGCTTTAGGAGGCGCAGATTTTGGATTTAAAATTTTTTTATTTATACCTAATTTAAATGGATATGGCGATCCACATATTACTCCATCTAAATCTATAGTTAGTATTTTATTATTGGTACTCATTTATCTTCTTATTCTTTTTAAGCTATTTATCAATTGGCTTGGTGATATATTTTTGTTTTTTTCTAGTAAATTTTTTATAAGTAATTCAGATTTTTTTTGAGGAAATTTTTTTTTGGTTAGTGATAAATATTTATCTTGAATTTGAGAGTTATTGACTGGATTTTCTGGATCACCAAGAGGGTATAGGATATTTATCGATATTTTATTACCATTTTTTAAATTCATATGAACGTTACTTGGCCATTTTTTTGGATAAAATCTATCAAGAGACTGATTGACGCTAAAAGATATTTTTTTTGCTAGTAGATTAATCTTTTTGTTCTGAATTGTTTTTAGAGTAAATTGTTGAGGCCCTAACTCACCATTAATTAATGCTGAAGCAATACAAAATGGCAAATTAAATTTTGCTGCGTAAGGAGTATTTGCTTCTACTCCTTCTAATAGATCAAGAGCTTGAGAATATATTTCCACTTTTATACTTTTAATGTCGTCAATATCAAAGTTATTTTGTTGTTTAATTTGTATTGCTCCTTCAACTGCAGGATGAGTGTGACGACATGAAGCATACATTTTAAAAGAAACACCTGTAATTTTCCAGTTTTTTTGATTTACCGACAAGTTACTTAATATTTTTGTTGGTTTTGCATATGGCGACATTGCTGCAAATAATCCCTTTTCTCCTTCTAGAATTTTTGATGCACTGGTAAAATTATTTTTTGATAATAAGCAGGCAAGTATGCCATCATATGCTGCTTTAGCAGGATGTAATTGCTTTGACATTGCGCCATCAACAAGAAATTCCCATAAGCCACTAGTCATTGTTCCAGCCGAACCAACTGACATTAATGTTTCAAGCTCATTAGCATTTGATAATCTACTAATTGCTGCAGCAACTCCTATGGTTCCTGCTGTTCCAGTGGTATGCCAGAATTTATAATGATCAGGACCTAATTCTTCACCAATTCTTATCATGACTTCATAGCCAATAATAATTGAATCTAGCAATTCATTTATAGTTAATTTTTTATATTCTGCGTATGCTAAACATGCTGCAATAATGCATGAACCAGGGTGTGAAATAGAATTTCTATCTAGGTCATCCATTTCTATAACATGTGCGGCTGCTGCATTAATGAATGCTGCTTGCGCAACATTCGTTTTTTTATTTTTAAATAATATTGTTGATTGAGGATTACCTCCTAAAGTAGAAAGAGTTTTTTCAATATTCTTTATTGGCGGCATGCTACTTCCAGCTATAACCGAACCTATCCAATCAACTAAATATCTTTTAGCAATTTGGCGAGTAGCAGAATTTACTTTAGCGTTTACAACAAATTTTGAAATTTCTTTTGATACAAGTTTTTTTGTCATGAAGTTATTATACAATTTGTTTAAATATATATGCTGAGTTGTCATATAATTTGATAGTAGAAAATAATAATGCAAGCAGTTGTAATTTCAAAACCTGGCTCACCTGATGTTTTAAAAATTGAAAAATTACCTGATCCAACTATTACCGATGATGAAGTTTTGATTCAAGTTGCTGGCGCAGGAATAAATCGCGCTGATCTTTTACAAAGAAGAGGCATGTATCCTAGTCCTGATGGCTATCGAGATGAAATACCAGGCTTAGAGGTATCTGGGACAATAATTCAATTAGGCAATAATGTGCCAAAACAATGGGAAGAGGGCCAACAGGTTATGGCATTAGTTGATGGTGAAGGCTATGCATCTATGGCAGCTATTAATCATAACATGTTGATGCAGGTTCCTTCTGATATTGACACAATACATGCATCAGGTATACCAGAAGTATTCTTAACTGCTTATGATGCATTAGTTGTTCAATGTGGAATGAAACTACAAGACAAAATATTAATTCATGCTGTTGGCTCAGGAGTTGGCACTGCAGCAGTGCAAATTGCAAAAGAATTTGATTGTCAAATTTTTGGTACAGCTGGTAGTGATGCAAAAATTGACTTTGCTAAACAATTGGGTTTGAACCATGGTATTAATTATAATAAAGAATCTTTTTTTGAAAATGTTAAATTATCTACTGCGAAAACTGGCGTAGATATTATTTTAGATGTGGTTGGTTCTGGCTATCTGGAAGATAATATTAACAGTTTATCTCTCAAAGGTAGATTAATAATCATCGGTCTTCTTGGGGGAGATAAGGCAAACATTCAGTTAGGCAAGATATTAAGAAACCGCCTGCAGATTATAGGCACAGTTCTGAGATCTAGAACATTAGAGGAAAAAATTAATCTGACCCAACATTTTAAAAATGATTTATTAGATAAATTTTCACAGAAAAAAATTCATCCAGTTATTGATCGTGTGTATCCATATCATCTTGCTGCAGAAGCACATGAATTGATGGAAAATAATGCTAATACAGGAAAAATTATTTTAGATTTTACTACTTAGAATAAAATATTATTTTTCACAATCCAGAGTATAAATGTGAGTGTAAAAAAACTAAGTGTTGTCGAGCCTACAACAATCATTGAAGCTAATTGAGGTTTTGCATCAAATTCAGTCGCTAAAATAATTGTAAACACTGCAGTAGGCAATCCTGCTGAAACAATTAACACATTGCTATATATTTCAGGCAAATTCATCATCTGGGTTATTAAAAACATAATTATTGGAGCAAGAATTAATCTGAAGCTAATTGCCGAAAATGCATCTTTAATAGATTCAATTTCAATGCCTTTATAAATTTGAAGTCCAAGCACGATAAGCATAACTGGAATTGCAGCATCACCAAGGAAATTTATTGATTTCATGATTGTGTCAGGGGCTTCAATATTTGCGAAATTAAATACTACTCCTAGAATTGAAGCGTATACCATTGGATATTTTAATGGTTCTAGGAATGCAATTTTAGAAACAAAAGAAGCACGTGAAGCGACTAATACATTAACAGTTGAATATAGCGTAGTATTTGCTACTAAAAAGATAATCGCAACTTCTAGTCCAGTTTCTCCAAATCCTAAATATCCTATAGGCAACCCCATATTTCCAGCATTAATAGTGGTTACTGACAATGAAAAACTAGCTCGAGTTTTTTCATCATGGTTCTCATTTCTAATTTTGCTCCAGATTCGTGCATAAATAAAACCAAGAAAGAATAATCCCCATGTTGCTAAAATCACTTTTAAGGCTATATCGTCGCTCACTGTAGACTGTGATAATGAGCGAAAAATTAATGCTGGGCTAAATAAATAAAATACGGAAGCAGATATAGATTTGATATCGATAGATCGGAATTTTGCTAAGATGAATCCTGTTGCAGCGATTAGATAAACAGGCAGTATTACTTCTAATAGAATTGAAATCATAGCAATCCTTAATCGTTATCTATCTTTTATTTATTGGGATATATTTTAGTTGTTCTGGCCCATTATAATCTAAAAGTGGCCTAATCAAAATATTATTTGTATACTGTTCAATAATGCTAATAATCCATCCTGGTATTCTGCCGATTGCAAAAATCGGAACAAAAAATTCATGTGGGATTTTAAGCAAGTAGTAAATAACTCCTGCATAAAAGTCAACATTTGCAGCTACACCCAATCTTTTATATGGCTCCATTTCAATTTCGACTGCTTCTAATATTTGCAACCATTGAGTTTCATTAAATTTTTCAGATAAATCTTTGACTCCTTGTTTTAAATGTTTTGCTCTAGGATCTGCTGTTCTGTACACTCTGTGGCCAAAACCCATTATTGGTTGTTTCTTTTTTCTTTTGTCTTTAACATAGCTCTTTGCATTCTCAGGTTTTTTGATTTCTAGGGCCATAGTCATTACGTTTTCTGCTGCACCTCCGTGGGCCGGTCCAGATAATGCAGCTATTGCCGCAGTAATAGCTGAGTACACACTTGCCCCAGTACCAGCAACCACTCTAGCAGTGAAAGAAGAAGCATTGGAACTATGTTCTGCATGAAGAATAAAATCTTTATCAATTAATTGCGCTTCATCGTTTGATGGCTTGGAACCTGTCATCATATATAAAAAATTTTCTGCATGAGTTAAACTTTTTTCTGGCGGTACGTAATCTTGATTTTCTCGAAATCTTTTATGGCATGCAACAACCGTAGGTGTTTTTGCAATAATATCTGTACTCAATTTTTTTATATTATCGATTGTGGTGATATTGTCATTTTCTGTGCTACCTAAGTATGAAATAGAAGTTTGCAAGACATCCATAGGATGTGAATTCTTCATTTCTTTGATTAGCTCAACTAATTCATTAGGAATTGAACGTTTTTTTGCAAGTAATGTCTTATATTCATCTAGTTCGTTTTGGTTAGGCAATTTGCCTTCAATCAACAAATAACATACTTCTTCAAATGTTGATTGTTCAGCTAGATCATCTATAGAATATCCACGATATAAAAGCGTTCCTTTTTTACCATCTATAAATGTAATGTCAGATCGATCAAAATATACTCCTTGTAATCCTCGATGGATTTCATTTTTTTCTGACATCTTTACCTTCTAATTGATAATTTCAATAATTAATTGTAATAGTTAGTCATCTTCTAACGTAGAGGTATCGCCTTCTGGTAAACCAAGTTCTCTAGCTTTGAGTAGACGTCTCATAATTTTCCCAGAACGGGTTTTAGGTAAGCTATCAATAAATTCTATTTCTCTTGGCGCTGTTCCAGGGCCTAGTTTATTTCTGCAATGACCAATTAGCTCTCTTCTTAGATCGTCGCTTTGCTCGAAGCCTTCAGATAATGAAACAAATGCTTTAACAATTTCCATTGCAACAGGATCCGGCTTACCTATAACTCCTGCTTCAGCAACGGCTGGGTGTTCTATTAAAGCACTTTCGACTTCGAAAGGGCCAACTAAATGACCAGCAGTATTAATTACATCATCATCTCTTCCTATAAACCAAAAGTAATCATCTTTATCTTTTTTGGCTCTATCACCAGTAATATACCAATCTGCTTTAAATCTTGATTGGTACCGTTCTTCATCGTTCCAATATGTTCTAAACATCGAAGGCCATCCGGGCTTCACTGCTAACTGCCCTTCTGTATCAGGTTTAGTGATTTCTTGAAAATTATCATCAATAATTGCAACTTCAACTCCAGGGAACATTTTTCCCATCGACCCCGGTCTAATATTTAATGATGGATAGTTTGCAACCATAATTGCACCTGTTTCTGTCTGCCACCAATTATCGTGTATTGGAAGATTAAATGCTTCTTCGCCCCATACAACTCCTTCAGGATTTAATGGTTCGCCTACTGACATGATGTATCGAAGTGAATTAAGTTTCATGCTTTGAGGTAGTGCGCTGCCAGCTTTCATGAGTAATCTAATTGCGGTTGGGGCAGTATACCAAACACTAACATTATGTTTTTTAATTACTTCATACCATTTTCTAGCACTATAACCTCCTTCATATATCACGCTTGTGACTCCATTGCTCCATGGAGCAAACATTCCATATGAAGTTCCAGTAACCCAACCAGGATCAGCTGTACACCAATATATGTCATCATCATGTAAATCTAGTACATATTTTCCAGTAGCAAAATGACTGATTAAAGCATTGTGAACATGTGCTGCGCCTTTAGGCAAACCCGTTGTTCCTGAAGTAAAATGCATAACAGCCCAATCTTCAGCACTAAATCCACTAATTTCAAATTCAGTAGATGCATTTTCAACTAATTGATGATAGTGCAATGCGTCATCTAGGCCTTTAGTTTTTGATCTATGTGAAATAACGATGATGTTTTTTAATGTAGGTAATTCATTTTTAATTGCATTAATTTTAGGCAAAAGATTAGGTGTTGTTACAATGTATTGCCCTTCTGCTCTGTTAAATCTTTCTGCAACTGGTTCTGGACCAAAAGCTGAAAATAGAGGTGCAATGATGCCTCCGGCTTTTAAAACACCAAAACAAGAAAAATATAATTCTGGAATACGGTCAGTAAAGAAAAAAACACGATCGCTCTTTTTAAGTCCCAATTCGGTAATTGCATTAGCGAACTTATTAGATTCATTGCGAAAATCACTATATGAATAACTCTCTATGTTGTCATCAGCACTATGCCATATAATAGCTGTTTTATCTGGGTTAGCATCTGCATGCCTGTCAATACAAACATAAGCTTGATTAAATTTTCCATCTGGAATGTTCAATTCGTTTTCAATTTTATCCCAGGACCAGTTTTCACTTAAATTGCTTAAATTATCTAAATTAGGGGGCACAATGTTTGAATTAGTATTTTTTTCTATTTCTGCATAATCCATTGATGCTCTCCTTTAAAAGACAATTAAATGTTAGTAAGTAATTTACCTTTTGCCCTTTGTTTCAATAAAAGTTGCTGTCTCCTGAAACTCTTTGCATTCAGCGCACAAGACAGATTTTTCTCTGAATATAATTCCATCTTTGATAACATATTTTCCACATATTGCACATTTACCTTCTGGGCCATTTTCACCAATTTTAACAGACAAACCTATTCTCCATATCAAATTTTATTTATTTACTAATCATAAAATAATATATTTTTTTCATATTTAATACATCACCAACATAATTTTTTCTTTATCTATGCATTGTGCCTATTATCAATTGCATGTAAGTAAATTAAATTTTATTATTATTTCCGATCAATTGTTTTATACAATGTTTAACAGAAAGTGAATTATGAATTTAAAAGAAAAGTGCTTTGATTTATTAGAACGTTCTGATTTTTTAACACTTGCTACAGGCATTTCTAACAATCCTTCAGTGGCAAATGTTTATTTTGCAAATGATGGGTTTGATATTTACTTTTTTACTTTTAATCCTACAAGAAAAGCTGTACAAATTAATTTTAATTCAAAAATACAGTGTGTAATTCGACCAGAGAATGAAGAGGGTATTAAGGAGCTGCAAATTGATGGATATGCTTCGAAAATTACTGACAATAATGAGAAAGCGAAAGCTAAGGAAGCCATCCTAAAAGTTACTAAAGCCTTTGAGCAGTATATGAATGACGATTTTCTAATTGCTAATGATGTGGTCGGTTACTATAAAATAAAGCCCTCAACAATTAAATATGTTGATTTTTTCGCAGATAATCAATTTGAATGGATTGAGTTTCCAGAAAATCAACCAAGCACTATATCTCAAATCTTTAGTGGCTTATTGAATAAAATAAAATTTTTTATGACTATTGTACGAGCTCCATTTTTAACTGCGACTATTGCTCCAATAATTTTAGCTTCTTCTATTGCATATTGGGAATTTAGTTCTTTTAATTGGAATATTTTTTGGCTTACTTTATTAGGAGGCATTCTTGCACATTGTGGAACTAACATGATTAATGATTATTTTGATCATAGGTCTAGAAATGATGAAACAAATAAGCTTTTTTCTCCATTTAATGGAGGTTCGCGAGTCATTCAATCTGGATTAATGGCTCCAGTTAATGTCTTAATTGGATCACTTGTATGCTTTTTGTTCACAATTCTTATTGGCTTAGAATTAAATGCTCAAGTTAATGGTTCATTTTTTGCTACTTCACCATTATTATATGTTGGAATATTTGGAATATTTTTAGCAATTATGTACACTGGTTTTTTAAGGCTTGCATATAACGGTTTAGGCGATCTCGCAGTATTCTTAGGATTTGGTCCTGTCATGGTTTACGGTTCTGCATATATGCAAAATCAATCTGTTGATTTTTTAACTACTATGCTTATATCTATTCCTGTTGGCATCTTTATTGCTTTAGTTTTATTTATTAATTGTTTTCAGGATTATAAAGCCGATAAAGCAACAAAGAAAAAGAGCTGGGTTGTTAGATTGGCTGGTCCAAATGAAAAAGCTAATTATCGTAAACCATTTAATGTTTGGCAATTTTTTATGATTGTCGCTTTTTTAATTATCGCGATAAATGCAATTTTTATAAACCCTTTAACAGGCATAGCATTATTGCCATGTTTATTATTTTATTTTGGTCTCAACAAAGGGAAAAATTGGCTTATTGAGTGGGAAAAGGAAGATGCTAATGTTGATTATCTTCCATATGAGCTATTAATTGTAAATGTCTCTACAATAGGTACACATTTTTTAACAGGTGTATTGCTCACATTGGGATTTTTATTGAGTGCTTGGTTATAGTTTTCAAGCAACATAATAAGTAATTCATCATTTATACTAATTTATTTAAGAGTATTAATATGATTTATCTTGATTTACATGCACATTCTACAGACGCTTCTGATGATGCAGGTGCTACTGTTGAAGGATATTTAAAATGGTGCATTGTTCGGAAAAAACAAGGATACAAGATTGATGGCTTTGCCCTTACTGAACATAGAAGCTTTGATCATGATTTATCTTATGATGCTATTGCAGAAAAGTACGGATTACTTGTTTTAAAAGGAGCTGAACTCGAGACAGATATTGGGCACATGTTAGCTTTTGGTATCAACAAAGAGTTTACTGATCATTTTGACTTAACAAATGTTCAGTTATCTCATACTGATATACTTGATTCCTTAGAGTCTATTGGAGGCATTGCAATTCCAGCTCATGCCGGACGACCCTCTATAGGTATGGCTGAATACATTGAAAAAGATATCGTATCTTTAGATAAAATTATTGCTATAGAATCATCTAATGGTGGATCTAATCATGAAGAAAATGCAAAAGCGGAATCAATTGCACAAAAATATAACTTTAAAACTATTGGTGGCAGTGACTCCCATTTTGTATCAAGTATAGGAAAATGTGTGACCGCATTTGAGGATGATATCTCTAATGAGATAGATTTGGTAAATGCTTTAAGAAATGGCTTATATTCAGCCTATTCTGAATAAAATCAGTTACTATGTATATTAATTGAATTGGATTTAAACATGATAGATTATAAGAAGGAAGTTGTTGGACAAAAAATTGAATTTGGTTCGTTTGATGTCTCGAAAGATTTAGTTAAATCATACTGCTCATCGGTTAACGAAGACAATCCGTTATATTTGGATGAATCAGTTGCGAAGCAATCGGTTTATGGAAAATTGATTGCTCCACCATTAATATTTGTTTCAGTGCAATTTGAAGTTGAGTTACCTGATCCAGAAGTAGATTTTGGTAATGCTCGTTTTTTAGCTGGTCAAAAAGTCGAGTCATTCCATCCAATTTTTGTTGGAGATACTATTAAGGCAGTTGGTGCTATTACTGATGTCTATGAAAAGACAGGCAGGACGGGCACAATGGTATTTGTAGTTAATCAAACAGAATATTTTAATCAAGACAATGTACTCGTTGCAACTAGGCAAGCATCTATGGTTCATAGGGAGGTTGAAAGTGAATAATCAATTATTTTTTGCTGATGTTGAATTGGGCCAAGAATTTTCTGATAGTTATATTGCTAGTTCAGAAAAAGTACAGCAATTTCTTGATGCAAATAGAACCTTGGAAAGAACTGAAATCGAAGATGGCAGATTCACAAGTAAGGAAGGCGCATCAACTTTAGGATTAGAAAAACCGATTCTGCCTGGAGTGATGAGTATGTCCATAATAACAAAACTAGTTACTGATATTATTGCCCCCAATGGCAAGTTGCATAAATTTGACGCAAGCTTTAGAAGGCCAGTTTTTCATAATGACACCTTGAAATTGTCTGCCTTGGTTGTTGATACAATTATTGAAGATGGAAAAGGCATTATTAAATTAGATGTTGCCCTTGAAAATGATAGAGGAGAAAAACCATTGCAAGGCACTGCAGTAGTTGAATTACCAGTTAAATAAAGTTATTTTGATTTTTTCTTGCTAAATTCTTTTGGACCGGCCTTTGCTTCATCAGTTTGTCCAATAATCCATCTAATTGCATGCCCCATCCTTAATGCTTCACTTAAAGAAAGATCACGTGAATGATTTGCAATTTCTTTAGCACCAATTATAGCCATTGGTGCATTCGCAGCAATATCACTAGCAATTTCTTTTGCAACATTTAATAAATTTTCAGGTGTGACAATTCTTGAAATAACTCCCCAATTCAATGCATCTTGTGCAGAGTAACTATTGCCAGTTAGTACCATTTCCATTGCAGGGGCTTGTGGAATAGCTTTTAAAATTCTTTGAATACCTCCACCACCAGGCACAAATCCTCGTTTTACTTCTGGTAATCCAAAAGATGAACGTTCTGTTGCTATACGAATATCACAAGTTAGTGCAAGTTCTAGGCCTCCACCAAGACAATATCCATCAATAGCGGCAATCATGGGTTTTCTTACGGGTATTGTAAAAAAATTATCAACAGGATTATGATTAATAAATTCCTCAACAAGACCACCAGATGCTCCAGTTGATCCAGGCTGTGACCATTCTTTCAAATCAGCACCTGCGCTAAACGCCTTGCCTCCAGCTCCAGTAATTATTCCTACTTGAATGTTTGTATCATTATGAATTCTACTCAATGCATCCATTAGAATATCACGAGCCGCACTATTGAGTGCATTCATTGCCTGGGGTCTATTTAATGTGATAAGCCCAACTTTCTCTTCGATTTCAAAAATCACTGGTGTATCATTATTCATCAAAAAACTCTCATAATTTTTTATAGCTTAATTTCTACTTCTACAGGTTTAAGCACATCCCTATTATCTTTTTCAACTTTAACATTAATTAAGACATTTAGCACAGTCATATTGTCTACTAATCTAGAATTTATAACATCAAAATCAAATTTCACTGTTTCATCGATCATTACCATGGAGAGATATCTTAGTTTCATTTTTACTATAGATGCATTTTGACCTAATTCCGATATCAAGTGTTTTGCAATTATTGCTCCGAACATTTGTCCATCAACAATTGGCTTATTAACGTTTAATTTTTCTTTTGCAAATTGAGAATCATAATGATATCTATGAAAATCCCAGGTTGCACCAGCATAAGATACTAACAACTGAGGTGTCATATTGATCGATAAACTTTGAATTATTAATTTTTCATTCATTATTATTCTCAATTTGCAGGCATGTATATCATGTCTTCAATATTTTCAGCTAATAAAACTTTATCTTGATTAAAGTATTGTATATTGGAAGTTACAATTAAAAATGCAGAATTTTTTCCATGCTTCTCAATAATGTTTACTATTTTCCATTTGACCTCAAGCTTTGTTGAAGGAAGTAGTGGATGATAAATTTTATATTCATTGCCACCTCTGACAATGGAATATTCAACATCTAAGGGAATATCCCATGAATGACCAATGTATCCTTGTTCATCAATTGTTTTATTCATATATTGATTTGTTTCAAAAATAAATGTTGGTGGAGCTACTACGTTTGCGGTTTTAGGCTGGTCAAATGAAGATTGATTATTATCGATTTTCTTTTTGTGACTAATGGCTAATTCAAAATATCTGATAGATGCAAAGCCAATTTCTTCATTAGCAAGATACGTTACTTCTTTTCCAATCATTTTCTTTACAGCTTCAGACATTAAGCTCATGTTTATTCTTCCAATAATGCTATTGTTTCAATTTCAATCATAAGACCTTTTCTTATTAACCTTTCGCAGACAATACCGGTAGAAGTTGGGAAAGGGGAGCTCAATAATTTTTTCCTAATTTTATCAGTTTTGGCGTAATGAGTTAATCCGTCACTTGAAACATAATCTACTGTCCGGACAATATTTTTTAAACTCCCACCATATACATTTAATATTTTATTGGTTTCTTTGAATATATATTCTGTTTGCTTTTCTATATCGCCTGGGTACAAAACATCACCAGTGGCATAATCAAAAGCAGCAAGCCCAGAAATAAAAATTAAATTGTTAGCTTTTATTGCTGGTGAAAAAGTAAGGGATGGATGCCATTTTTCATAAGGGTTTACTATTTGTTTACTTGTTTTGGAGAGTGTAAAGTGTACCTGGATTAATTGATTATCTTCCATAAGCTTCTTCATTATGATTCCTGTAGATGCTGGATATGGTGCTGAAAAATACTTCTTTCTGATGGAATTAGTTTCTTTATATTCATGCAAAACATCTTTTCGAATAAATTCTGTTGTATTGACTACATTATCCCAATTCATTCCTAATTGTTTAATTTCATCATCAACATCTTTATAAATATTTTCTGCTTGTTCTGCTAATGTTGCAGAATTTTTACCAGTTTTAGAAATATACAAGAGGTCTCCTGAATTTGATAAATTGTTATAAATAATTTCAATTTCTATATGTGCTTCTTTTCTTAATAGTCGATTAGACATGATTTGAGTATGTGCAACTTGCTCATTTTGCAAAAATTTTTCTCTGGCCTGATTTATAAGTTCTATCTCTCTTGCAGCTTCTGGAGTAATGTATTCAATAAAATGCAAGATGCTTTGAGATTTAGATACTGCTATTATCGACTTAATTTTTTTGTATACAATATCTAGCTGTTCTTCTAATGTGCCTGCAGCTGAGACTATGTCCTTTTCTTTAATATATCTTGATGCTGTATGCCCAGATAAGAAAGTTAATTCTGGAGTATGCATTCCTAAGCTAAAACTATATCTTGAAGCGTCAAGCCAAGGAAATTTATTTGGTTCCAATGCATATTGATGCTTATTCATTGATTTAGCCACTTTGGTTTTCGTTTTTCTTTATATGCATCCAATGCTTCCGTCGCATCAAGAGTTTCTCGATTAATTTTTTGTAGCTCATAGATTTTTTTCATTGATGAAGATAAATCATTTTCCAAGGCATGTGTTATTGATTTCTTAAGGTCTTTTGCTGTAAGTGGCGGCACATAAGTTGCTATTTCTTCAGCAAGTTCATAACATCGCTTCATTAAGATATTTTCTGAAGTTACTTCATTTAGAAAGCCAAGCTTGAGCGCTTCTTCTGCTGATATGGTTGATGCTGTCATTGCCCATTGGAATGTTTTAGGATAACCAAGAATATCCAACATTAACTTCAAGCTTCCATCATCAGGCAAAATACCTCTTCGGGCAAAAACCCATGCAAATTTTGATTGCTTATTTGCAATTCTAATATCACATGCAGCTGCAAGGCCTATGCCTGAGCCAACTGCTGCGCCATTTATACCTCCAATAATCGGTTTTTGTATATTTCTCATGAGATACGTAATTGCTCGGATATCGGAGATGTGTTCAGGTAAATCATTAGTAGTAATTGGCTTGTTTGGTTCTAGCGCCTTGCCATCTTGAACCATTTTTTTTATATTGCCACCGCCACAAAATACATCACCAACAGCAGAAAAAATGATCACTCGAATGTTATCATTTTTATCAAATTCAATAAGCGAATTGATAATTTCTTGATTCATATCAAAATTGACAGCATTTTTATTTGCTGGGTCATTAATCAATATTTCTGCTATGCCAATATCGCTAACGTGCGTCTTAATATATTTATTTTCTTTCATGAGTTCATTTTATCGAAAAATGATTAATTAAATATGTTTTTTTCTTCTAATTCTTCTATTTCTTTGCTGGAGAGATGCAATACATTTGCAAGAATTTCTTGAGTATGTTCACCTAATAATGGCGCTGGATTAAATAATGATTTTAAATTATCGATGTGCCAAGGTACGCCAGGATGCTTAACTTTTCCTCCAGTTGGATGATCTGTTTCAATAATAAATTCCCTATGTAATAGTTGAGGATCAGATAATAAGTCGTCTGGCTGTAAAATTGGACCTGATTTAATGCCTTTTTTTTGTAACATTGTTGTTAATTCGAGATTGGTAAATTCTTGCGTCCAAGATGCAATTATATTTTCTAATTCATCTTCATGTTTTTTTCTGTCCTCATTTTTTTTGAATTTATTTGAGTTAAGGATTTCGCTAGCTATACAATCTTTTAATTGCTCCCATTCTTCTTCAGAAGTTATTGAAATTGCAATCCATCGATCATAGCCTTTAGTCGGGAAAAAACCATGTGGCGCATACTGATTATTCCTATTACCAATTCTGCTATGTTGAGCATTGTTTAATGTTGTATCGATAATGGCATTTGGAATTAAAGTGAGCATTGGCTCAAACATTGAACCATCTATGTATTGCCCTGTGTTTGTTAATTGAGCATCGATTAGTGATGCCATAATTGCAAAAACACCATAAGACCCTGCTAATGGATCCGGCATCACCGCTCCTAAAATTCTAGGCATTCCATCTTGATAACCAGTTAGTTCTGCCACTCCACTAAATAAATTAATTGCACTATGCAATCCGCCATGACTTGCCATTGGCCCACTTCTACCAAAGGCTCCAAGTGATAATTGCACAATTTTTGGATTTAATTCTCTAATTGTTTCTTTAGAAAGACCCAGCTTGCTCATTACGCCAGTTTTGAAATTATCCACAACTATATCAGCAGTTTTAATAATTTCTTTTGCAAGTTCACGAGCCTCTTCTTTTTCTAGGTCGAGTTGGATACTTTTTTTACCTTCGTTTAACAAATTGAAATGCCCACTGTTGTTAAAATGATCTTCATTATTTGCAAAAGGAGCAGTAACACGAGTGGTCATATGTTTGCTAGTTTCGAAGAGAATAACTTCTGCTCCCATTCGAGAAAGCCATTGTGTTGCGAATGGCAGTGCAACTACTTGCCCAAAGTCAGCAATTCTGATTCCTTTTAGCGGTAATGTTGATTGATTAGCTTGCTCTGCATTAAGCATAAGAGGATTTCTCTTGGATGACCATTGAACATCATCATTTGAGCGATCAGGATTTACTGAATGAATTGCAATAGGCGTTTTATCTAATTTCATTTGTGGACCAGGCATACTAAATTTCTTATTGTTGATAGTTAGGTTTACAATACTTTCACGTTGTTTAACATGTTCAGAATCAAGCATGTCGCGAATACTGTAATATGCAAAAAATGGCAACCCATTTTTATCAGCTAATTGAATAATCTCTTTTCCTGATAATTCCATAGTCCAATTGATGATTAATTGTCTTAATGCATCCCAATTGGCTGTTCTATCATATACATTAGCAAAAACCTCAGATTCTGCCCAATCAGGATTATTCATCATTGTTTTTAATTTCTCCCATTGATGATCCCAAGGAGCAGCAATTGCAACATACCCATCTTTACAAGGAACATAATAATTTGGCATTCTTGCTAATGACGTCGGTAGCCTTCCAATAAGTAATTCTCCATATGCCCAAGCAGTTAAATCTCTTTGTTCATAAGACGCAACTGCTTCTTGAATGCTGACATCAACATGATGCCCGTTACCACTATTGATTCTTTCAAATAATGCTAGAATTGTCGCATCAGCAGCTACAATGCCAGCAATAGATTCGGCAATATTTGTATTTGGATGCAATGGGGGCTCATTTTCTTGATCGGTTACAACATCGGGCACCCCAGGGGAAGCATATGCCATACCACTCATTGCATATACAATTAGTTCATCAGCAAGGAATTCTGCATAAGGGCCATCTAAGCCAAATGGAGTAATTGTAGTAAATACTAATTTTTTAAACTTTGCAGTCAATTCTGCTGGTTGTATTCCTATCTCAACTAAATCTGAATATGAAAAATCTGTAATAAAAATATCAACGGTATCCAGTAGACTGAATAATTTATCAAAATCATTCTTGTCAAAAACATTAAGGGTAATCGATTGTTTATTTGTACTAGTGTAAATGAATGAACCACTAAAATTCACATCCTCTTGATTATCTGGAAATGGCCCCATTTTTCTTAATGGATGGCCATCATGCCCCTCGATCATGGCAACTTCTGCACCATAATCAGCAAATTGTTTTGCTGCCATTGCACCACTGAATCCTTTTGTTAGTTCAAGGACACGTATTCCTTCTAGAGCAGAATCATTATTCATTTTCTTCCTTATCAGGCAATAAGGCAGATTTTGACCAGCTTCTTGGATCTCTTGATGGCCATGTACCATTTGCTACATGATTCAAAAAATTTTCAATCATTTGATTAAAAAGATCAGGCTCTTCAAGATTTACGGTATGTCCGGTATTTGGCACAATAAATAATCCAGATGTAGGAATGCATCTTTTCATAAATATTGAGGGTTCAAGGCAGGGCTCATCTTCATCTCCAGTAATTATCAATGTGGGGGTATTGATTTTTTTCATTTCTTTTTCTAAAGAAAGAATTGAAGGTCGATTTCTTTGAACTCCTAACATTGTATTAGCATGTCCTAAAGATGAGGAGTTCTGGAAAAGTCTTTTAAATTCTTCCCAAGCTTTTCGGTCTTTGTTTTGAAGTTGTACTCTAGTAGCACTGACAGTATATATATCTCCAAATTTTTCGATACCTTCTTGAAGGATGCGATTTGCAACGTGCTCTGCATCTTTTTCAAAATTGCTACGGTCTTTTGTGCTGCCATACCCAACGCCTGCAACTGTTATAGACAAACATCTTTCAGGAAACTGAATCCCAAACAACAGAGTAGCATAACCACCCATTGACAGTCCTACAATGTGTGCTTTTTCAATATTTAATTCATCTAATATAGAAAGAATATCTTGTACAGCAATATCTTGTGAATAACTTTTCTCAGATTCTGGTACATCAGACGGAGGGTAGCCACGAGCGTTGAATGTTATTACTTGAAATTTTTTCGAAAAAAATTCAACTTGGTTTGTCCAACTAGTATGCTCTCCAGCAAATTCATGTACAAATACTACTGGAACTCCTGAACCAGTAACTTCGTAATATAATTGCACGTCATTATTTGTTAGCGACATTAACTATTTTTCTCTTTATTTTTTTAATTATGAATTATTTATTCCCGAATGTTTCAATAATCCCGTCATAATATTGGAGGTTCACTTCATGCTCAACGCCATGTCTTGGAGAAAAGAAAATAACTCTATCTAAAATCCCGTCATATCTGCTTACTTGGTCTCGAACATCTTGTGGAGTTCCATATAAACAACATGAATCTAACATATCATCACTAATTGCATCAGCAACATTTTCTAAGTCACCTGTACGAAATGCTTCTCTCACTTCAACTTTTTCTTTTTCCCATCCTCCAGCATCAAAAATATTATCAAATGCTTTTGGAGAAAGATAAAAACCAAGATTCTTTGCCGCATCACGTCTTGCAATGGATCTGTCTTTATGAATTGCTGTAATCACATCACTGGAAAAATTAAATTCACTTCTTTCTCTAGATCGCTCTTGTAAGCCTTCACCAATAATTGGAAGCACTGAATTTTTAAGATGTTGCATGCTATTAATAGGATGACCAATCAAACCATCCGCAACTCGTCCTGCAACTTTCAAAGCAAATTTGTTAACTGCAGCTAGATATATAGGCAAGGAATGATTACAAACAATTCCTCGTGAACCCCTAAGCTGGAAAAATTTTTTTTCCCAAACTACTGGCTCTCCATTTAATGACATTACGTGTTTAATCAATTCAATAAATTCTTGTACTCTCGGTGCAGGATGCTCAGCTTGATCGCCAAAAATTCCGAAAAAACGATTCAACTGTGGTTTTACTCCCGAACCAATGCCAAACATACACCTTCCACCAGATAATTCTTGCAGATCGATCATGCTTACAATATGAGCTATTGGATTCATTAATGGCTGCACAACCACAGCAGTTCCAAGCTTGATTTTTTTTGTTGCTTGAGCAAAAGCTGCTAATCTTACATATCCTTGTGGTCCGCTAACCCAAGCACTTTCAAATCCTGCTGCTTCAGCTTCTTGTACTATTTTTAGCCCTTCATTAATAGGAATTTCTAAAGGCGCTATTCCATATTCTGGCATAAATTTCTCCTTAATTTATCTGGAATAAATATAGCTTGAGCATTTAAATTTTTTATTTATTGAAATGCTGGAATAATTTCTTTTCCAAATTTTTTCATTGATGCTTGTACTTTTTCTTGATCCATATCACCCCAATCGAAACAAGCCATTAATGAGCGAATATCTTTTTTATCAAGCTCATCAATTTTTTCTTTTACAGTCTTAACTGACCCATAAATAACTCCTCTTTGAAGATAATCAGCAACTCCTTCATCTGGAGTAAAAACGGGCGAGCTCCATTTTTGAGAATCATGACCTTTAGCTTTTTCTTCTTGATTACTTTCTTCTGGATTAAATTTTGCACGTGTAGTTAAAAGATGCTTGCGTAATCTATGAGTAGGCTCTTGAACATTTTCATAAGCTTCTTCATCAGTTTCAGCAACGTGGATACTTCGTTGCAATGTAGAGGCATTTAAATTATCTTGAATAATTTGTTCAGAATGCCCAGCATTTTCCATCTGCTTTTTATAAAAATTAAATCTTTCAACTGCTTTTTCCAATCCCATTCTTGGCAGCATAATGGGGCAATTATTAACCGCAGCCCATGCTAATGTCTCATCAGATGAACCAGACATTTGAATTAATGGATGAGGTGTTTGTACTGGCTTTGGTCGAACACCAGGTATTGAAAGATTGAAATAACTACCATTATAGTTCAATGGTTGTCCGTTTGCTTGCCATGCTTTTTTCATATAATCAATGCCTTCAAACATTCGTTCTCTGTGCTCAGTGTCATCTCCATCAACTCCAAATGCTACATATTCAAATTCATTAAATTTTGAACCTCGGCCTATTCCAACAGTCAGTCTTCCATTTAAGAGGTTATCCAATAGACTTGTTTGTAAAAGAATGCGAGTAGGATGATGAATAGCCATTTGTAATATAGCAAAGCCTATTCTTATTTTTTTTGTTCTTTGAGCAAGAGCAGCAGCCAAAGGAATAGGATCACCATATGCATCTTCTCCAGTAAAATTATGCTCAGTCAGCCAAGCACATTCAAAGCCAAGCTGTTCTGCCAATTCGATACAATCAAACTGCTGATTAATTACTCTATAATCTTCATCTGGAGATGGACTTAATGGCAAATGAAATGTTCCAAACTGCATCTTCTTTTCCTTTTACATAATTTTCTAATAATATTTTGATAATAGTTTGCTAGGCAAATTTATGCAAGTAAAACTGTACCTACAATTACTTCTTCTTTGTTATCTTTTTCTACCCATACTCTTAAGGATTTATCATCTATTATTGAATAAAAAGCATGGATTTGCTCACCAGCCCATACGGGTCTAACGAATTTTAAACTCATTTTTCCTCCATGAGTAAATTGATTTGTAAAATCTTTTGCAAGCAACCTCGTGATTAAGCCAAATCCAAATGCCCCTTGAGCTAGCGGACCTGGATTTCCTTGTTTTTTTGCTAATTCAACATTTGTATGACCATTAATTTCTCCAGGACCTTCAAAATCATTCATTCGATCTTGCGAAAGCAACAGTGATAATCCTTCAGTTTCCCAAATTTCAGGCCGGGGAGGGATTGGATTACTAGCTTCTTTTTCAGGAAATTTATTAATATCTTCTTCAGGAATTGTGAAAAACCAACTTCGTCGATTTTTTTGCAGCAAATCATTGTTTTCGAAAATACTTGTTTCCCATTCTACATATCCACGTCCTTTTCTTACTGATTTATTTATAACTTGGCCAGTTACAGTTAGTGGGACATCACGAGGAATGGAATTATAGAAATCAACCTCTAAAGTTGCGAGCCCTGCTGAAATATCTCGAAAAGGAGTCACTATATTTTGACCAGAATAATAAGAAATATAATCTGGAGCTTTCTTCAAATATAAGCTAACATCATCATCATATAGACTGCACCATCTATTAATATTTTCTTCAGATATTGTCATTGAGCATTGTGAAGGCAGAGGGCCAAGCTTAAAATCTCCCCAGTCTATACTTTTAGAATTATCCATTTTTGGTATTTTATTTACAGCTGGTATTTCTATTAAGGATTTGCTCATAATAATTCTCCAAAACTAATACTACATTAAACCACTATTGATTGGCATTAATTTATTTGAATTTTCATATTAGAAGTGTTTAAATGGATTCTGTAGTATTTAAGAAAAGGTTAACTTATGGCTGAAAAATTAGTAATTGTTACACCACCATCATCTAATGGCTTTGATGCAGAATCCAGAGGCTTAAATGGTCTTTTCATCAGAATGTGCTATAGTAGATTGTTTGCTTATCCAGCCAATGAAGATAATGAGGGCAATTTAATAGGAGATACTAGTAAGATTCAAGGTGTGCTTGCAGATAGCTATGAGATCTCTGATGACAAGCTAACGTACCTAATTAATTTGAAAAAAGGGGTCAGGTCATATTTTGGAAATGAATTAACTTCTAAGGATGTAGTATGGGGCTGGCAACGAGCTTTTGCATTGCGGGATGTTGGAAAGTGGGTTGCTATTATTGGCTCAGTTGTCAGCGCTGATTCAATAGAAGCTATAGATGATTATCAAGTTAAGTTTACATTGCGTGCTCCTAATCTTACTTTTTTGCAACAATTAACTAGAGTTACACCAGTAATAAATGATTCTACAGAAGCAAAAAAACATGTTACGGATGATGATCCATGGGCAAGTAAGTGGCTTTTCTCTAATCCATGTGGATTCGGCCCATATTATTTAGATTCTCTTGATCCATGGAGGCAAGCAACATTTAAAGCAAATCCAAATTATTTCGATCCTGCAGTAATCTCAGAGGTAAAGGTATTATTTGAACCAAGTAGTCGTAAACGAGCTACTATGCTTGCAGATGGCCAAGCCCATTTAATACCAAACCTTGAAACACATTTACGTCCATTTATTCAATCAGAATTAGAGGGAGTAACAATAAGTCAAATTGCCTCTGGGCGACATGCAGTACTAGGCATGCATGTTAATCACGAACCTTTCAATGACCACTTAATTAGAAAAGCTGTTGCTTATGCAATCCCTTATGATCGGATCATTTCAGAAGCATATCATGGAGCAGCACATCGATGGACTGGTCCTATGCCAATGGGAACACCTATGTCTATTGATGCGCAATCATGGCCCTATGATTTTAAATTGGAAGAGGCACAAAAGCTTTTAGCTCAAACTGAATATAAATCAGGATTCAAAACTGAATTGTTTGTTGATGCAGCAGATATGGAGCATGTTGCTATGGCAGAAATTGTTGCAGATGCTCTAAGTGAAATCAATATTCATATTGACATAGAAAAGATGGATTCTGGTACATTTTGGGCTGGGGCACGATATTTTCGTCCTTTTCCAATGTTAATTTATGAAGACTTGCATCAAGTTCCAGATCCGTATTATACACTTGTTCATGATTACACAACTGGGGGGATGGGACTCATTAATGTTGGACAGTATCATAATGATGAACTTATTGAAATAGTTAAATCAATTGAGTCTGCTGGAGAAATCGATATTCGGCATGATTTAGTGCATAGAGCACAAAAAATAATTATTGATGATTGTCCATATGCCAATTTAGTTGCTCCTGATTTTCTTGCCGCACACTCTAATAAAATAACTAATTGTTATTGGGCTCCAGACAGAAGCTTAGCAGTTGAAAAGATTGCTTTTTTAAGTTAGGCACATATTGTTAAATAAATTATTTCCAAATATTTATGAAGGCTGGATTATTGTCATTGCATCTGGATTTGTGATGATGTTATCAGGAAGTACATTTTTTTATGGATTAAGCGCGATTTTTACATCGCTTTTGATAGACTTTAACTGGAGCGTAGCTTCTACATCTCTTGCTTTTTCGTTAAGAACTGAAGTACAAGGCTTAACAGGGCCGATTATTGGTTTAAGTATTGATAAACTTGGTCCAAGATTCACTATTATTGTAGGCATACTTATTGCTGGTTTAGCGCTTTTTGCACTTTCATTTATTACAAACCTTTTTCAATTTTATGTTGTAATGTTGATTTCTGCTCTTGGCATTGGTGCAGCTGGTGGACAAGTTGGCATGGCCGCTGTTGCAACTTGGTTTGATAAAAAACGTTCCCGAGCTCTTTCAATTATGACAGTTGGTGGCGGTATATCCGGAGCATTAGTTTTTTTCGTAGCTTGGTTAGTTGAATTATATGGATGGCGTACAGCAGTTCAAATTCTTTCAATATATTATATTATAATTGGTTTATTTTTTGCATTAAATATATGTTCACGACCTCAAGATCACCATCAGCCCATGGATGGCATTCCAAAAATGCATTCTGAAGAAGAAGAAAACCAGATTTTAGGTATGAGTTCAAAGGATGCATTGAAAACTAGAGGATTCTGGTCTATAGCATTTGGTACTTCTTTTTGTTTATTTGCTGGAGTTCCAATTATCTTGTTAACCATTCCTTTTTTAGAGTCGCTGGGGTATTCTAAGACGCTTGCTAGCATTGCAATGATTGCATTCACTGTTTCAACAGTTGTTGGTCGTTTAGGTTCTGGATATTTGGCTGACAAATATGGCAATAAACTCATTCTAACTATTGGGTATTTGCTTGTTAGTATTGGCACTATAGGCTTATTCTTTTCAAATGATATATATGTCACCATGATTTTTTTATTTATTTGTGGCCCTGGTTTTGGAGCATCGATTCCAATTCGTGCATCTATAATTGCAGAATATTTTGGTACAATTAATTTTGGTACAATTAACGGATTTTGTGTCTTTGTTTCAACGCTTGGTGCAGTTATTGGGCCGTGGATTGTAGGTAAAATGGTTGATGTCACTGGTGATTATAGTTATGGTTGGTTAGTAGCTGGGCTTGCAGCATTTTTAGCAGTCCCTGCTTTGATTTTTGCAGAAAAACCTTCTCAAATGATAAAGTAAAGAAAATCATGCTTCAAAAAAATATGAAAATTAATGACATCAACATAGCATACACAGATAGTGGTAGCGGCACTCCTGTTATTTTTCATCATGGTTATACGAATTCGAAAAAAGTTTGGACAGATTTAGTTCCGCATATTAATAAAAAATACAGATCTATTACTTTTGATGCACGAGGCTGTGGTGAAACAGATAGACCTGATAATGGATTTACACTTGATGGATATGTGAAAGATATTATTGCTATAGCAGATGAATTAAAATTTTCTAAATTTCATTATGTTGGACATAGTATGGGAGGGTTAATAGGGATGTGGCTAACTCATAAATATCCTGAAAGAGTTAATAAAGCTATTTTAATAGCACCTGCTCCTTCTGTAGGTGTGAGAGATGGCTTGCTTTTTGAAGACATGATGAAAAGGAATAGGAGAATCAGACGCGATCAAGATATTGATTTATTAGTCAAAGAAAGAATGAAAATGTCAACAGTTCCAATTACAGAGGAACAAGCTCGAGAGAGATCTTTCGATTTCCTTGATGTTAGTGATGAGCACTTTGAACAATCTGGTACAATGATTGCAAATGCGAACATACGTAAAGAATTACAAGCTGCAACAAATGAAATAATGTTTATAGTAGGCGCAGCAGACTTTTTATTAAAAGATAATTTAGAAGATTTTTTATCGTTGCAAAATGGTTCAATACATGTTTTTAGTCGAATTGGCCATAGCATTCCTAGAGAAATTCCTGAAGAATGCGCAACTGTAATCAATGATTTTTTAGAACATGGTGTAGTTAATTATAAAACTTTAAATCAGAGAGAGGATTCTGAATAATGCCAATATATTCGTTAGGAGGGCTCACTCCGAAAATTCACCCAGATGCATATGTTGCACCATCAGCAGATATAATTGGTGATGTTACTATTGAAGCAAATGCTTCTATTTGGTTTGGCGCGGTGCTTAGAGGTGATGCAGGGGCAATTGTAATCGGTGAAAATTCAAATATTCAAGATTTATGTATTTTGCATGAAGCTGTTACAATTGGCAAAAACTGTGTATTAGGGCATGGCGTGCTTGCACATGGCATAACTATGGATGAAGGCGCTGCTCTTGGCAATGGCGCATTGGTTCATGAAGGAAGTACTATAGGCACTGGTGCTATTGTCGCTGCAGGTTCTGTAATAAATGCAAACACTGAAATACCCAAAAATACTATTTGGATGGGCATTCCAGCAAAAATGAGAGGTGAAGTTCCAGAAAGAATTTCTAATCGATTCAAAAATACATTAAGTGATTATTTGGAACTAAAAGTTCGATATGCAAATAGTCTTATACAAGAGAATAGAGATTAATTTTGTGTTATAATTTTAATTATGAATAAAAAACATTTTACTGTTCTTGAAACAAACGCTTCTCGTGAAATAGAGATTGAATTACGTAATGATCAACTGTGGATTGATGCAAATAAATTGTCAAGTCATTTAGATTGGACATTAAAGCCAGAAGGGCTTTGTAAAGATGAAATTTGTGTGCCTGTAAGAGAGCCAAATTTATTATCAGATGGCAATCAAATCAATATGGCACAATTTGCAAAAGAACTTAATCGTCCAATTGCAATGGAAGTAGATAAGGATGTCGTTTTTTTAGGAGAATCAGCGACTGATCGCTCCACTGCATTATATGCACATCAAGCACCAGATTTTGAATTACCAGATCTTGATGGCAATCTACATCGTTTATCAGAACATTTTGGTAAAAAACTTTGTCTCGTAGTGCATGCCTCCTGGTGAGGGTGCAGGCAAGATTTGCCAGTTTGGCAAGAAATATATACAGAATTATCAAAAAACAATTTTGCAGTTTTTTCTGTAATGGAAGATAAAAATATTGATGATGCTAAGCCATGGATTGAAGCTGCAAATGCAGATTTTCCATGTACTGTTGATACCAAACACATTGTTTCTGATTTATATAATATGTTCAATGTCCCAACAATAGTGTGGATAGATGAGTCAGGTAAAATTGTTCGTCCTAATGATGTTGTGGTTATGAATGAGAGTGGTGCAAAATTAGTCAAAGTTGACCCTACAGAATATATTGAAAAAATTCGTAATTGGGTACTACATGATCATCCTGCTGTATCTTCTCAGGAAGAATTCGTAAAATTAAAAAAAGAGAGAACTGCTACGGATGAAGAACAGTTAGCTCGAGCAGAATTTGCAATTGGTGAGTGGCTATATATTAAGGGGGAAAAGGATTTAGCAGTCAAGCACTTTGAACAAGCTACTCAATTATCTCCTGCTGATATAATGATTCAACGAGGCACTATGTCAATGAGAGGCATGGATCCAATGAAGGATTATGGGCCTATTGCTGGTGAGATTATTCAAAAAGGGCATAAACTCTATAAGCCAATTCGTGATTAATATAAGGAGGCATTATGGCATACGCAGATTATGAAACACTTGTTATCGACATAAAGGATTATGTTGCAACTATCAGAATGAATCGTCCTGAAAAATTAAATGCCTTTGATCAAGTTATGGGCAAAGAACTGATTCGTGTAACTGATGAATTAAAAAATGATAATGATGTGCGATGTACTATTTTGACAGGAACTGGCAGAGGTTTTTGTTCAGGTGTTGATTTAGGGCAAGATAGGACGCCTGCTGAAGAGAATATTTTTAGCAGAGGCATGCTTGATGAGCATGGTTTTAGTGGCAGAGTTGCATTAGCTTGGAACGAATTAGACAAACCTACGATTGCTGCAGTAAATGGTGTTGCAGCTGGTGGTGGACTTGGTTTAGCAATGCTTCAAGATATTCGTGTTGTATGTGATTCAGCACGATTAATTCCAATTTTTGGCCGAAGAGGCATAGCACCGGAATTAGGTATGAGCTGGACTACTCCAAATATTATTGGATATAGTAAAACCTTGGAATGGTTTTATACTGGTGATGAATTATCTGGAAAACAAGCACATGAACTTGGAGTTGCAAATCATGTTGTTGCTGATGACCAATTGATGGACTTTACCTTTGAGTTAGCTACTAAGATAGCTGAATGGAGCTCTCCTATAGCAACGAGGCTCACAAAACGAACAGTTTATGCTAGCCTGAATGCAGATAGTTTAAGGCAACATTTAATTTATGAAGCTATGAATGTAGGGCTTGGTAGCTCAACAGAAGATACAGTTGAAGGTCGTACTTCTATCATTGAAAAGCGCAAACCGAATTTTCAAGGTAAATAAACTTTAATTAATCTAAATAATTGTTAATAATTTCAGCCCATTGTTCTGGATTTTTATCCAAATTTAATAGCGATGGACTTTCTGGTCTAATTCCTTCAGCATTTGGTATCCCATTTACATAATCATCATGTTGTGCAGCTAAAAAGCTACCGCTACCATGCACGATTAGTGTTGGCACAGTGATTTTTTTAATTTCTTCAAAAAAATCATATTTTAACATACAAAATGGTGCAGCCCCTTCCCATCCAAAGTCACCATAGATTTCCTCTACATCTTCACGTGAATCAAGAATTAAATGATCGATTACTTTTTCCATCACTCTATTAAGGTCTGCTTCAGGATCTGTACCACCACTTTTTTCCCAAATTTCCATTAGATGACTGCCATCATTTTTCACTGGATAGTATCTATGCGCATTAAAGAGCCGATCACGCCCTCCATCTATAGCTGCATAGTTGAATGGTTCCTGTACAATTAATTTATTGATTCTATTACTATGTAGCGCAGCAAATGCAACTGAAACAGCAGAACCTGTATGAGTAGAAAAAATGTCTGTTTTATCAATTCCTAATTCGTCAATTAACCATAGTACAGTTTGAGCATATTGATTGAGGTCTGTATAAGGTTTTGGTGGTCGTGCAGATTGACCGCAACCCATCATAGTCATTGCAATCACTCTTCTATCTTTTGCAACTCGCCACATATGTCGTGCATATTGCCTAGATGATTGTGGTAATCCATGCAGCAATAATAATGGCTTCCCTTCACCAAGTTCTCTATATTCTATTTGTCCATCTGGTGTTTGTATCATATCTCTTTTGGGCATCGATTTTTCATCCATATTTTTCCTCCTGTTTTAAGGTTTCATCATTCTAGCATATTTCAGAGAAAAGATAACATTCATAATGTAAAATTAAACGTACACTCTGACTTTTAATTCTATTAAAATGATTACATGAATATATTAAGAAATTTCATTGATATAAAAGGCACACAGATCCATTATCGGCTGTGTGGTTCTGGGCATCCTATTCTTTTGTTGCATATGACTCCTGGTTCTTCAATGATTTACGAAGAAAGCATGAAGTTACTTGCAGCATCTGATTATCAGGTTATTGCAATTGATACGCCTGGTTATGGTGACAGTGATTCGATTGGTGAAAATAAAACAATAGAAGATTATAGTGAAATTATTGGTGAAGTTATAAAGGCATTAAAGCTTAAAAAAGTGCATTTAGCTGGGCTGAGCACAGGTAGTATTATTGCAGTGGCTACTGCAATTAATTACCGTGATTATATTGATAAATTAATTCTTGTGGAGCCAGGGATCTTCAACACTCCAGATAGACAAAAGCGCGGATATCATGGCGTTAAGATTGAACTTGATAAAGAGGGGCAATACTTTGTAAATAGATGGAAGCAAATTAGCAATGGGTTTGGGGGCAATTTGACCAATGATCAGGCATTTGTTTTATTTTTAGATGCTTTACGATCACACGAACATCAGCATGAAGCATATCAAGCACTAATTTATTATGACTTACTTAATGAGCTATCAAAAATTTCTGTTCCTACTCTCTTAATTAGTGGTGGTTTATCTACTCGTACAGAGCCTATGGAAACATTTAGTCAAAAAATAAATGATTCATCAATTGCAATAATTGAAAATGCAGCTAATGCACCCCCTCTCGAGCAACCACAAAAATTTGTTGAAACTGTATTACAATGGCTATAGATTTACAAGTTCATTTTTGGGAACAAAATTCTAAAGAACGCCCGCATCTCAATATTGCTATACCCAACTTGCCTTATCCGTTTGGCCCAAATGAAATGTTGCCTCTTATGAAAGATGCAGGGGTAGAGCATGTTGTCATAGTTCCTCCAGGATTTATGGGTGATAATAATAGCTACGCATTAGAATGCGCAGAACAATACGCTGATAAATTTTCTGTTATGGGTTTAGTTGACATAAATAATGTACGATTGAAAGAGAATATTTCAAATTGGCTTAATCAACCAGGCATGATAGGCATTAGAACTCATCTTAGTAAAAGAATGCGTGATCGATGGTCAAGTGAACAACAAGCGGATATTTTATGGCAATCATGTAGTGAATATCAAATTCCTGTAGCAGTTTTTGCAGGAGGTGAAATTAGTTATTTGGAAAGTGTGTTAAAGAGGTATCCTAGCCTTTCATTAATTATTGATCATTTTGGACTTGGCCCAATAGACACTAGTATAAAAAACGGAATAGACTATCAGTCTTTTCGTAGCATGATGTCATTAAGTAAATATTCAAATGTGTATATCAAGGTTTCAACATTACCTGTTCGCTCCTCTTCTGATTATCCATTTACTGATATGCATCAAGTTGTTCAGGAAACTATTAAGTCATTTGGGCCAGAACGTATGTTGTGGGCTACTGATTTTACACAATCACTAAATAGAAATGGTTCGACTTATATTGAAGAAGTTAATTTTTGGCGTTCAGGCATGCCCTTTCTCACGCAAACTGATATCGATGCCATATTATCTATGAATGCAAAAAAAATTTTTCCGCAATTGAATAATTAGTTTTGGTTCTTTAGTTTTTCAATAAATAGGTTTCTTTTATTTGTGCTATAAAGTTCTTTAAAATTATCTTTAAACTTATTTTTTTCGGGTTCCATAAATAGTTCCACAAAACTTAATTGATTGCTTGCAAGAATTTTTGGTATAGCTTTTTCCCATTTTTCAATGGAATTAAATGAAAATATTGATTCATAACCAGCAGCTTTTGCCATATCGGCAAACGAAATTGTTTTATCCCCAGGTATCGCGATGCTGCCATTTGTTTCATATGTGCCATTGATACATACGCAATGAATTAAATTTTTTGGCTTGATATTTCCAATGGTTACCAATGTTCCTAAATTCATTAGTAGGCTTCCATCACCATCTAAAACAATAACTCGTTTATTTGGTTTACCTAAAGCTAATCCTAATGCATGAGAAGAACCTTGTCCCATTGCTCCAGTAAATGTGTAATTTAAATCTGAATTTGATATGTTTGCCCATGTTGTTGCTGCTTGATATACAGCAACAACAATTTCGCCTGTTCTTGCATTGTTCAATAATTGCAGTGCTTCTAATCTGTCCATTGATTTTTTTTTCATTGTGGCTCGCTACCAATTAAAACAATGTGAGGCTTGCATGCATTGAATGATTTATTTATTAAACTGGTTATGCTTTGTTCATCTCCTGATTGATCTATGTAGCTGTATTCAATATTCATTGCTTCAAGTATAGGTTTTATAATTTTTAATCCGTAACGATTTGAATCATTTGGATCTGTTCCTGATTCATGCCTCAACAATCCTACTAGTAGGATTGTTGGATTGCCTATTTCTACACTAACAGCTCTTAAACAATTAATTGAATCTAATAAACCAGTATGCTGGATTAAAATCACAGATTTTTTGCCTGCAGCATATAACCCAGCAGATATTGATATTGCTTCATCTTCTTTGCAGACTTGAATCACTTTTATTTCATTGTTGTTTATTAAGGGCTTTAATATGTTTTCACTTGTTGTGATATCGGGAACTGATAAGACATATTCTATATTAGATTGATTTAGTTGTTTTATTATTTCTGTACCAACGAGTTTTTGCATATTTTTATATTAGTTTGTGTAAGATATAATTTTCAACTATATAATGTTTCAATAAGGTTAAGTATGCATATAAATTTTTCTGATCAAGTTGCTGTTATTACTGGCGGATCAAAAGGAATAGGCCTCGCAACAGCAAAACAATTTGTACAATCTGGAGCGAAAGTTGTGATCTGCAGTCGTTCACAAAATAATCTGGATAATGCAGTTAATGAAATTGAGCTTTCACAAAATGTATTAGCAATACAATGTGATATTGGTATTTCATCAGATGTTGATAATTTATTTGAAAAGACATTAGCTACATTTGGCAAGATTGACATCTTAATAAATAATGCTGCTCCAACAAGCTGGGGTCCTTTAATTAATGAAGTTGATGAAGCAGCATGGCTAGAAGCTGTTAATGCAAAATTTATTGGCTATATTAGATGCACCAAGCTTGCTGTAGAAGATATGCTGCTTCGTAAAAGTGGCAGGATTATTAATATTGTTGGCATGGGTGGCAGAGGGCCAAATAAACGTTATTTAACTGGGGGCCCAATTAATGCCGCAGTTCTTTCGTTAACAAAATCACTAGCAAATAATTATGGTCCAGATGGGATATTGATTGCTGCGTTGTCACCTGGCCCTATTGATACTGGCCATCATGAAAATATCTTAAATTGGATGGCTCAGGAATCAGGAATATCTTTTTCTAAAGCAATGGAGAATTTTATAAATGGGATACCTTTACGAAGATATGGTAATCCTGACGAAGTGGCAAATGCAATAGCATTTTTAGCATCTGACAAATCGAGTTATATTACAGGATCTGAAATATTGGTTGATGGTGGCAGGTTTCGTAGCCTGTAGATTGATAAATTATGCATAAGAAACATATTGTAATTGCAACTGATAATGTATTTTTCAAAAATCATTTTCGTGATTTTTTTGATCAAGATAATTATGAAGTTTCTTATTTTGATTTAAATGTTGAAGCAAATTTAACTGATGACATACTTGTTGATTCTAAAAGCACAGCTAATATTCAAAATGCAATCAAACAAGCATTCCTTAAAAGAGGAACAGTTGATGCATTTGTTAATTACTCTAATTTTATTCATTTAGACTATTTTTCTAATAATTATGAAGCATTAATGGAATATTGGGATTATAAAGTTCTCGGTTGTTTACGATTAATCAGAGAAATAGCTGAAAATATGAAAAGCAATAATAATGGCTCAATAGTTAATATTATTAATTTGCAATCACGATTTCCAAAATTAGATGATGCTATTGCTCTTTCAGCAGATATGGCTATTTTAAATTTAACAAAAGGCGTAGCAGCAGACTTGATTGACTATGGCATCAAATGCAATTCGATTTCCTTAGGTGATTTTGAATTTAATAAATTTAATGAAAATGAGAAAGAGTTAATTCCAGCAAAAAGACTTGGTCAACCAATTGAACTAATGAATGTAATTAAATTTATTTTGTCTGATGAAAATCAGTATCTTGTTGGAGAAAATATTAATTTGGATGGAGGCTATTCACGTCAATTATAAGTTATATTTTTTTTCTGCATAGCGGTCCTCTATTCTTGTACTGTTTGTTCTAGTTTGTATCCCAAAAATTTGCCCACTCAAATCATTAAAGTAGTATATTTCTCCTGCATTATCCTCAGTTATATGTTTTTCGTGTGGGATAAATTTATTATCAATCAATTTATTAAGAATACTTTTTACATCCCTGCATCTAAAGACAAATGATTGCCTAGAAGAAAGTCTAGAAGAGCAACCTACTTTTGATTCATCTCCATCCATAAAATTAATTGTTGTGAATGCGTCTATCGCTAGTTCAATATTTTCTTCGGTTTCATCAATGATAGAAAAATCTAAGTTTTCTTGATAGAATTTCGCATTTTGTAGCCAGTTTTTACTTCTAATAATGAGTGAACTTAATCCACGCTGATTATCTGATAGTTTAAATTCATTATTCAATTGTTGATGCGTTGCTTGTTTGTTCCAATATTTATCAAAATAGTCTGGCTTTTTGATTGAAGTTTCTTTAATCCCAAATATTATTCCTTCATTATCTTTATAAAATGTCACTGATGGAATGTTTGGAATATTTTCAGTTTCTTCATTTAGATGTAATGTATTTGCAAATCGTTTTTTTGATTCAACTTTAAATAATGCAATCAAACTATTTGATTGATCTGGTGCACTTAAAGCTATTTCCTTATCAACTTGGTTAAATCCAACAACAGATGCACTACCACACCAATGCACAATATTTTCATTATGCGTGCGAATGATTGGAATTCCTAAATTGTTGAGATAAAAAGCTGATATATCTTGAGTGTTATATGTTCGTCGAAGATACCACCCAATACCATAGATTTCGTTATTCATGTATAAATTAAACAGGGAGATCTTCTTCACGAGCACCCATTGCAAGGTATGTTGCTCTAATTCTAGCAAGAAGCTCATCTTCAGAAATAAATTTTTTGTCATTTAACATTGAAATCACCATTGAAACTTCTCTATCAATGCCACCTTTGTCCTTGGCACCTCTTAAGAGGCCATCTCTTGAGATAGGAAATTCTAATCCTGCAATTGCTTTGGCATAATCTTGCTTGCTAGCATGTGGGCGTAATGATACTTGTGCTTTTTCCGGTTCAGCACTTGCAGCGACGGTTGATTGTTCTTCGACAACTGATGCATCTGCATCAGTTGTCGCTGTGCTTGTAGGTTCTGCTGTAGGTTCTGCTGTAGGTTCTGCTGTAGGTTCTGCTGTAGGTTCTGCTGTAGGTTCTGCTGTACCACCA
>MDTE01118193.1_pt1 | contig 74533 bp, 68 predicted proteins | sample 811231 | NCBI WGS metagenome assembly MDTE01 (sample SAMN05326651, study PRJNA326480) | marine metagenome | isolation source: seawater | place: Indian Ocean: Red Sea | collected 2010
GACGAAACTCTTTTTTTAAGATCTTTTGCTTTGCCAATATAAATAATTTCATGATTATTGAAAAATTTATAAACACCAGGTGTATTAGGAACTTTCTTTAAATTCACAGGCATAGCAAAATATTTTTGAATTTATTCTTTTTCAGCAAGATATCTTTTAGTATAAATCTTGCCAGCATTTACACCAAATTGATCAAATGCATTAATTTGTAACATTACTGAAGTTACATATACCCTATGCTCCCAAGTTGCAATCAAATAACCTAAGGTCGAAGGATTTAAATCGTTCAAAAGAAATAGATTTGTAGGAATATTTCCATTAATTTTTTCTATTTCCTTTAAATCATTAGCTCCTATTGATAAAAGTTTTGATTGTGTAATTGCTTGGGCATATGCAAGACTATTGTCTTTAACAGCAATGATATCTGCACAAAGTTCTTGAGAACCTTGATGCATTAGTTGAAAAAATGAATGTTGTGCAATAGGTCCATAACCCCCAAATACTATTTGTCCAGTTTTTTTAAATTCTGAATCTTTATTAGAATTTTTTCCTAATGATTCCATTTCAAGTTGTTGAACATAATCTGCAAAAGATCTCAATCTCCAATTATAAGATAGCACTGCTCTTGTATTTTTTTTCAACTGATTGTTGAAATATATATCACTAAAAGATAAATATTTAATAAACTCAAGATATTTATGATCTTCAAGAAAATCTTTATCAGCCTTATTTCCACCTTTATTAAATAAATAGAATGCTTCTTTATTTCCAATAAATACTGGTTGAGAAATGATAGACCAAATTGAATATCTGCCTCCTATATCATCATCGAACTCCAAAATGTTTTCAATTCCATATTTCTCAGCCTCAGCTCTATTTGATGTTATAGCAACAAAGTTAGCAATATCTTTGGACCAATTTATTGCCATCTTTAAATTTGCAATAGTTTCATCTGTTGTGAAAGACTTGGATGAAACAAAAAAACAAGTTTCTTCAGGTTTTAAATTAGATGTTTTGTAACTAAATTCTTGAGGATCTGAACCAGTTATAAATTCAAATCTGTAATTTAAATCAGGACTTCCGAGGGATTCGAGAACTAATTTTGGGCCCTCATAAGATCCCCCAATACCAATAACAATGATATTTTTAAATGTCTCTATCTTATCAAAATCAACAAGATTATGATCAACAGTATTGGGTTGTATATTATCTGCAGAAGAGTATTCTTCTCTTTGCTGCATGTGAATTGCTGGCTTATTTTCAGTTGCATTAACTTCTTTGCCATCTTTAAGATCTTTTATTTTCTTAAATAAATTTAAATCTTCAGATTTTTGATTAAATTTATTAAAAATCTTATGATCAAATCCTTTAAGATTTGACTGGTACTCTATAAATTGATTTTTAAAATTGAAGTCAATTTCAGATTTTTTGATAGTCATTTTAAGCTTTGATATATCTCAATTAAAGATTTTTTTATATCTTTTGATTCTGTTATTGGTCTTCCGATTACAAGATAGTCTGCACCTAAAGCGATTGCTTCATTTGGAGTCATAACCCTCTTTTGATCATCATCAGAATATTGCATTCTAATCCCTGGCGTTATTGATAATAAAGATTGTCTTTTGCTAACAAGTTCTAATTCATGCGGAGAACAAACAACTCCATCAATTCCTGCAGACTCAGCTAAATTTAACATTGCATTTACTTGTTCCAATGTAGTTCTTTGAAATATCTCATTTGTATCATCGTCACTAAGGCTAGTTAAAGCAGTTACACCAAAAATTTTTATCTTAGTTCCTGAAACTGCTTCCATTGCAGCCGTCATCATATCTTTTCCTCCGGAGGTATGAATGGTTAACATTTTAATAGGCAGGGAAACTAGTCCTAAAATAGATTTTTTTATAGTATTAGGTATGTCATGTAATTTGAGATCAAGAAATATATCGAACCCTTTTTCAGCAGCAAAGCTAATGATTTCGTGACCCATTGAATTAAAAGCGACGCTTCCAATTTTAATCATGCACTTCTCAGAATCGAGCTCGTTTATAATTTCTGCGGCTCTATCAAAGTTTATTTCGTCTATTGCTATTATAATCATTTTTTAACAAGTGATTTTGAAGGTTTAAAATGCATGATAGCAGTCTCTCCAAGATAAGAAACTTCTTTAGTTTTTGGGTTTGTAAATCTTCTAGGTCTGATTACTTTTTTTGAAAAAGTTCCAAAACCTCTTATTTCTACTTTTTCATCTAAGGCTACTGCCTCAACAATTGACTCTAAGATAATATCTATTGTCTTGGTGATTTCTAATTTAGTTATGTTTGGAAATTCTTTTATAAGAGATGCTTCTATATCTGAACGGGTAAAAGTTTCTTTCTTATTCTTATTCTTATTCACTCAATTTTAATGAAATTCTTTCTCTTTCAGAATCGACAGCAAGAACAATACATTCAAGTTTTTGTTCTTTCTTATATTCTTCGAGAGCTTTTTTAGGATCCTCGTCTTCTGAAATATCAGAAAGATGAATGAGACCATCTATATCACCTTCAAGTCCAACAAAAATACCAAAGTCAGTAATAGATTTTATGTTACCTTCTACCTTGTCACCAATACTATACTTGTTAGCAAATTCAGTCCATGGATTAGACTTGGTTTGCTTCAAGCCTAAAGATATTCTCCTTTTATCGTGGTCAATTTCTAAAATCATTACTTTAATTTTTTCATCCATTTCAACAACTTTTGAAGGGTGAATATTTTTACTTGTCCAATCCAATTCTGATAGATGAATTAAACCTTCAATGCCTTCTTCTAGCTGTGCAAAACATCCATAATCTGTAATATTAGAGACCTCTGCTTCATAAATACCTCCCACAGAATAATTAGATTCAACATTCTCCCATGGGTCGTTATGTATTTGTTTTATACCAAGAGAAACTCTAAGATTTTCCTTATCAAAGCTAAGAACTTTCACATCAATTTCTTCACCTAAATTAAGATTTTCAGATGGATTTGTTACTCTCGACCATGAAATATCTGTGATATGAAGCAATCCATCCAAACCACCTAAGTCTATAAAAGCTCCATAATCCGTAATATTCTTTACAACGCCCTTAACAATTTGACCTTCTTCAAGATTCTTAAGAAGCTCGACTTTTACCTCTGAGTTATTTTTTTCAAGAACTGCTTTTCTGGAAAGAACTACATTATTTCTTTTGTAATCTAATTTAATTACTTTAAAATCTTGAACGGTATTCTCAATATCAGGTGCTTCTTTTACTGGCCTTACATCTACCAATGAACCAGGTAAAAAAGCTTTGACAACATCAACTTCAACAGCAAAGCCGCCTTTAACTCTATTATGTATTCTTCCTGTTACAAACTCACCAGTTTCAAGAGCTTCTTCAAGCATTTTCCATGTAGAAATTTTTCTTGCCTTTTCTCTTGATATCCTGGTCTCTCCATATCCATCTTCGACTGCTTCAAGAGCTACTTCTACTTCATCTCCAACATTAATATCTACAGTTCCCTCATTATTTCGAAATTCATCTAGTGAGATTATCCCCTCAGACTTTAAACCAACATGTACTGTTACCCAGTCCTTATCAATATCAAGAACAACTCCTGAAACAATGGACCCTGGTTGCATATCAAGAGTGTTTAAACTTGCATCAAGTAAATTTGAAAAAGATTCTGACATTTATAAATATTCCTTCTTTATTAAATTTTCAGCATAACTGAATACTTCATCTAATGTCATATCTGATGAGTCAATTATGTGAGCATCATCAGCTGGCAATAAAGGTGATAATTTTCTTATGCTATCACTTAAATCCCTCTGTTTAATATCAGCTAGCAGAGCGGGCATATTAACGTCTTGTTTCCGATTCTGCAACTCTAAATATCTTCTTTTTGCTCTGACTTCAGGAGACGCAGTTAAAAAAATTTTTAATTTAGCGTCTTTAAAAACCACTGTCCCCATATCTCTTCCATCAGCAACTAATCCTGAACCTTTATAAAATTCTCTTTGTAAACTCAATAATAGATCTCTAACCTCTTTTGTTGCACTTAAAATAGAAGCAGATTTAGCAATTTCTTCTGATTTAAGTTCAAGTGTAATGTCTTTATTTCTATCTAAAATTACTTTTTGGCCATCTGAGGTTAATTTAAACTCAACTCGATTCTTGATAATATCAAATATTTCTGAGTAATCTAATTTTTTGGTTTCAAACATTGCAAACAATCTATAAAGAGAGCCACTATCAAGAAGCTTTAAACTAAAATGCTTAGCTATACTGACTGCTAATGATCCCTTACCTGATGCAGCAGGTCCATCAACTGTGATAACGTTAATTTTTTTCATCTATTTTCATACCTATTGAATTCATTATATCTTTGAAGTGCGGGAAAGATGTTTCAATATTCTCACAGTTTTTAACTGTGATGCCATTTTTTGATTTAGTGCCTGCAATTAAGAAACTCATAGCAATTCTGTGATCCCCAAAAGAATCAATGACCTCTGAGTTCTCTATAATATTTTTGCTACCTTCAATAGACAAACCATCTTCATAAAGTTCATGGTTAATATTCAGTTTATTAAGTCCAATTGAAATGGCACTCAATCTGTCAGATTCCTTAACTTTTAATTCAGCTGCATTTTTTATAACAGTTTTGCCTTTAGCAAAACTTGCAGCAATACTTAGTATTGGTATTTCATCAATAATATTTGGAATAATTGCGTTTGGTATTTCAACTCCTTCTAATTGTGATGATTTAACTAATATATCCCCAACCTCTTCATTACATACTACATTTCTTTGCTTTATTTGAATTTCAGCACCCATCATCTGAAGAACATTTAATAAACCACACCTAGTCTTATTAAGTCCAACATTTTTTATAACTACTTCAGAATCATTAGAAATTAAAGTTGCAACAATAATAAATGAGGCTGATGAAAAATCACCAACAATTTTATAATTACTTTTTGCTTGGAGTTCTGAATAGTTAAACTGAATACTTCCTTTTTTAAAATCATCGCCATAATTTATATCTCCTCCAAAATATTCAATCATTCTTTCGGAATGATCTCTAGTAGTTTCAGGCTCAATTAAATTGATATTATTATTTGATGCGAGCGCAGCAAGCAAAAGACAAGATTTTACCTGAGCACTTGCAACAGGTAATTCATAAAAATAAGAACTTGTAATGGTTGATTGTGAAACTGTAATTGGCAACTTTCCATCATGACTATCTATCATGGCGCCCATTTCTTTTAATGGATCTATAACACGCAACATTGGTCTTTTTGATAAAGAAGAATCTCCAATAAAACTGGCGCTTATCCCAAGCCCTGAAACTAAACCAAGCATAAGACGCACACCAGTACCAGAGTTTCCAAGATTTAAATCCTCTGAGGGCGCTATAAATGCATCGGTTCTTTTATTGAGAATAATTTTTTTATCTTTTTTTTTGATAGATGCGCCAATTTTATTAAGAGCATTTAGTGTTGAATTGGGATCATGGGCCTCCAAAAAACCCTCTATTTGCATATTACAATTTAATAGCGATCCGATTATAAGAATTCTTTGGGAGATAGATTTGTCTCCTGGACAAACGATCTCTCCCTCTAGATGTTTAATTGGCTTTGACTCTAGATTCAAAATTTATCTTCTTTAAATGACTTAATTTCTTTAAGTTCACTTTTTAACATTTCTTCATGAGAGAATATATCTGGAATTTGCTTTGTCTCAGTAATTAACTCAAGCAAATTATTTAAAGAAACTTGCATACCAGCAAGTGCTTTTATTAGATCAACTCTATTTAAGATAAAAATATCTCTCCACATTTCTGAATTAGACCCACTTAACCTGAGAAATTCTTTTAATCCTCCACCAGAATTATCTTTCACACTCGAATTTGATAATCTTATTGAATCAATTAATGCATATGACACTAGGTGAGGAAGATGGCTGGTCATTGCAAAAATTAAATCATGATCTGCTACAGTCATCAGCTCTACTCTCATGTTTAGTGCATTTACCCAAAAATTCTCAACCTTTTTTACATGTTCATTAAGTGCTTCAAATGGATTACAAATAATGTTCTTTTTTTCAATAAATAAATTTTTGTCTAAAGCATCTATGCCGGACTTATCAGATCCAGCGATTGGATGAGACAAAACAATATTATTTACATTCTTGAGTTTAATATGATTTTTCACACTCGAGGTATCAGTAATAGTTACATTTGTATTCCAAAGATAATCAAGAGAGTTAAATAATTCTAATGTTTTTTTAGGTGGTACCGCTAATATTATTAAATCAATATCATTTGTATTAATTTCTTCAAGTGATTTAATGCTTGCATCAATAATGCTCTCATCAATGGCTCTTTTTACAACATTTTCATTTAAGTCATATCCATGAACTTTAATGCCTTTGGATTTTGCAGCCACAGCTATTGAAGAACCAATCATTCCTAAACCAATAACTAAAATATTTTCAACATTAAAATTCATATGTATTCTGGATAGGAACCAAAGTTTCTTACAATTGCGCCAGCATTAATTATATCTTTTATAGCTAAATGTAATTTTTGATCTTTAATGTGGCCTTCACAATCTATGAAAAAATCATGTGAATTTATATTGCCTCGAGATGGTCTGGTTTCAATCTTTGAGAGATTTATTCTTCTTTTCTCAAATGGTTTTAGAACTGACATTAATGATCCAGGTTTATTTGGTGTTTGAATTAAAAAAGAACTTTTATCTTTCCCTGTCTTGCCAACTTCATTCTTACCAATTACTAGGAATCTTGTTTTATTTTCTGAATAATCTTGAATATTTTTCTTTACAAGCTTTAGTTTATATTTTTGTATTGCCATAGAATTCACAATACATAATATATTTTTATTCTCTTTGGCATATTTTGCAGCAGCAGCTGAACTTGGCATTTCTAAACGCTTTATATTCCCTATATTTCTTTCAATCCATTTGGAGCATTGTCCAAGAGCTTGAGGGTGGGATGCAATAGCAAAAGCCTCATCAATATTAAATTTATTTACAGCAGCTAATTGATGTTCTATGTTTAGGTAAATTTCACCAATAATATTTATATCCTCACTATCAGCTAGACAATTTAGCGTGGTATTTATCACTCCTTCAGATGAGTTTTCAACAGGTACAACTCCAATATTTACCTCATCCTGCATGACCTGGTAAAAAACGTCATCAATTGTTGATGAGGGTATTCTTGAAACCTGAGAACCAAATTGATTATGAACAGCAGCTTCAGAATGTGTGCCCTCAGGTCCTAAATATGCAACTTTTAGAATCTCTTCTAATGACAAGCAGCCAGAGATAAGCTCTTTAAAAATTGTCCTTATCTTGGAATCTGGCAATAGCCCTTTATCATTTGCTTTGATTATATTTCTTAAAATTTTTGTTTCTCTATCTGGTTTATAAAAAGATGATGATGGGCTTACTTTAGATTTAATATTTCCGATTGCAACTGCATGAGAAGCTCTCTTTTGAATAAGTGCATACAACTTTTGATCAATTTGATCAATTTTACTTCTTAAACTTTTTAAATCTTCTTTTGCTTTCGCCATAATTTCTTTTTACTTTTTCCTAAAAATTATATTCAGGTTTGGATTCAAAGTGCTCCATAAATTCTATTAATCGCTTTACTCCCTCTACGGGCATAGCATTATATATGCTCGCTCGCATTCCTCCAACAGAGCGGTGTCCTTTTAAATTTAATAATCCATTATTTGATGCTTCTTCTAAAAATAGACTTCCCTTAGTTTCATCTTTAAGCGTAAATGAAACATTCATTATTGATCTGCTGTTAGGATCTATTGAATTTTCATATAAATCTGAATTATCGATAAAATCGTAAAGCATAGATGCTTTTAATTTGTTTTGTGCCTCAAAATAATCTAGGCCTCCGAGATTTAGCATCCACTTGAACACTTTACCGGCAAGATACCATGAAAAAGTTGGAGGAGTGTTTAACATAGAGTTTGATTTTGAATGTTCAGAGTATTTCAAAATATTAGGTAAATTCCTATTTCCCATTTCCATAAATTCTTTATTGATAATGACAATAGTAAGTCCTGCAGGGCCTATATTTTTTTGCGCACCCGCATATATAATTGAAAATTTATTTATGTCTAATGGTTGACTTAAAATAACAGAGGACATGTCTGCAATAAGAGGAATGTCAATTTTTGGAGTTTCATGAAATGCTACTCCTTCTATTGTTTCATTGGGACAGTAATGCAAATAAGCAGCATTTTTTGATAATTTTAATTCCTCTATATTGGGTACTTTTGTATAAACATCTTTATCTGATCTAAAAATTTCATTTGGATCAAAAATTTTTGATGCTTCATCGAAAGCTTTTGTCGACCAAGAGCCTGTTGTTACATAATCTGCTGTGCCGCTAAGATGTTTGTAGTTAAGTGGAATCATTGAAAATTGATGAGTTGCTCCGCCTTGAAGAAATAAAACTTCATATTCACTTGGAATTTTTAAAAGATTAACAAAATCTTTTTTTGCTTCAAAGGCAACTTCAGAATATATATCTGATCTATGACTCATTTCCATCACAGACATTCCTGAATCATTAAATTCTAGTAGTTCAGATTGAACTTCTTTAAGAACCTCTTCAGAAATTACTGCGGGACCTGCACAGAAATTCCACTTCCTCATGACTAATCTTCTTCGTCTTCGTCTCTAGGTATAGTGACGCACTCTGTTAACTTCTCGCCATCTTTTGGTGTGATAATTTTCACACCCTGAGTATTTCTGCTTAATGTGGGAACCTGTGAGACACTTGTTCGGATCATGGTTCCTTTGTCACTAATAAGCATTATGCCATCATCTTCTTCAACTAAAGTTGCAGCAACCATTTGACCATTTCTTTCACTAGTTTTAATTGATATTACTCCCTGTCCTCCCCTATTATGAATAGGGAAATCATTCAATTGTGTTTTTTTACCGTATCCGTTTTCAGAAACACATAAGACAGTTTTAGAAACATTTGCAACATTAATAGAAATTAGCCTTTGATCTTTCTTTAACTTAATGCCTTTTACACCTCTAGCAGCTCTTCCCATTGGTCTTACTTTTGACTCATTAAATCTAATCAACTTTCCTGCAGATGAGGCAAGTAAAATTTCGTTAGTACCATCAGTGATAGCAGTTCCTATTAGTCTATCATCATCATCTAAATTTATTGCCTTAATTCCTGATTTCCACTTTCTAGCAAAATGATTTAGGCTTGTTTTCTTGGTAATGCCCTTTCTTGTTGCCATAAAAACATATTTATTATCTGAAAACTCTTCAACTGGCAAAATGTCACTTACTCTTTCGTCATCATCTAAATTAAGCATATTAACTAATGGTCTTCCTTTTGAAGTTCTTGATGCAACTGGAATTTCATAGACTTTTAACCAAAAAACCTTACCTTTTGTTGTAAAACATAGTATTTGAACGTGGCTACTTAAAACATAAAGGTTTTGTATAAGATCTTCTTCTTTTACTGCAGCAGCTGCCTTACCTTGACCGCCTCTTCTTTGCTCTCTATATTCATCAAGAGGTTGAGTTTTAGCATATCCGCTTCTCGAAACTGTTAACACTCTTGTCTCCTCGGGGATTAAATCTTCGTTAGTTATGCCTCTTCTTGTATCATTAATAAGTGTTCTTCTTTCATCTCCAAAAGCACTTTTAACTTCTTCAAGTTCGCTAATCATTAAGCCTTTTAATGTTTCTTTGTCATCAAGAATTTTTTGTAGTCCAAGAATTTTTTCAACTATTTCAGAGAACTCTTTACTTAAATTATCCTGCTCTAAACCGGTAAGCCTTCCTAATCTTAATTCGAGTATAGCTTTTGCCTGATCAGGTGATAATTTATATTTCTTACCTTTTAATCCTAAATCTTTATTGAGACCTTGAGGTTTGCATGCATCATTTCCAACTTTTTTAAGGATTGCTTCTACAGGACCTGATTTCCATGTTTTTTTACACAAAGCTGCTGCAGCTATTTTTGGATCTTTTGATTTTTTTATTATTTTTATAATTTCATCAATATTTGCAATTGCAACCATAAGGCCTTCAACAACGTGACCTCTTTCCTTGGCTTTTCTAAGATCATATTTTGTTCTTTTAGTAATTATTTCTTTTCTGTGTTTAACGAAAGCTTGAAGCATTTCTTTGAGATTTACTTCTTTTGGTTGACCCTCAGACAAAACAGTAAAATTAATTCCAAATGACTGTTCTAGTTGAGTCTGAGCAAACAAATTGTTTTCTAAAACTTCAACTGAGTCTCCTTTTCTTACCTCGATAACAACTCTAAGTCCATCTTTATCAGATTCATCTCTAATTTCAGTAATTCCATCAATCTTTTTTTCTTTTACAAGTTCAGCAATTTTTTCAAGCATTCTTGCTTTATTAACCATAAAAGGAATTTCATTAATAATTAAAGATTGTTTACCAGATTTATCCTCTTCAATAGATGTATTTGATCGAATATGAATTATTCCTCTTCCTGTTTTGTATGCCTCATAAATTCCTGCTTTTCCATCAATGGTTCCTCCAGTGGGAAAATCAGGTCCAGATATATCTTTTATCAATTCATCAATTGATACCTTTGGATTGTTAATCAAATTAATGCAACCATTTAAAACTTCTGTAATATTATGGGGAGGAATATTTGTAGCCATCCCAACAGCAATTCCAGATGAACCGTTTACTAGTAAATTTGGAATTTTCGTAGGTAATACATCTGGGATATTTTCACTACCATCATAGTTAGGTGAATATGAAACTGTTTCTTTTTCAATATCATTTAACATTTGATCAGTGATCTTTGCCATACGCACTTCTGTATATCTCATGGCAGCAGGAGGATCACCATCAATCGATCCAAAATTACCTTGACCTTCAACTATTGGATATCTCATTGAAAAATCTTGAGCCATTCTTACCATTGCATCATAAACTGCTGAATCACCATGAGGGTGATATTTACCGATTACATCGCCAACAACTCTTGCTGATTTTTTATATGGTCTGTTGTAATAATTTTTAAGATCATACATAGCATAAAGAATTCTTCTATGAACTGGCTTTAAACCATCTCTTATATCGGGCAAAGCCCTTCCATGAATAACACTTAAAGCATAGCTAAGGTAAGATTGCTTAAGCTCATCTTCAATATTTACGGATATAATTTCTTTTGCAAAATCACTCATTTTTTTGCTATTTTGAACCCTATTTTTAGTAAGAAATTTTTAGCTAAAATAAGTAACTATTTTAACATATTTATGTGACAAATTACTCTTTAAATTCTGATACAAGTCCACCTATAGATTCTTTCGCATCACCAAAAAGCATTCTTGTATTATCTTTAAAAAATAATGGATTTTGAACACCAGCAAAACCAGAAGACATTGATCTTTTTAAAACAAAAACAGTTCTAGCATTATGCACATTGATAATAGGCATTCCATAAATTGGGCTTCCAGGTTCTTCAGTTGCAGAAGGATTAACAACATCATTTGCGCCAATAACAATTGCTACATCCACAGAATCCATTGTTGGATTAACATCATCAGGCTCTACCAAAACATCATATGGTACATTTGCTTCTGCTAAAAGAACATTCATATGTCCTGGCATTCTTCCTGCCACAGGGTGAATGCCATATTTAACGTCTGTACCGTTTTGTTCTAAAAGATCACCAAGTTCTTTAACAACATGTTGGGCTTGTGCAACCGCCATTCCGTAACCAGGAACTATAAGCACAGAACTAGAGTTTTCTATAATTAAAAACGCATCTGAAACATTTATAGGTTTGACATCTCCGGTTTGTTTAGATTTAGATTTTGATGGTGAGGCATATCCTACAAATAATATATTCCCAATTGATCTATTCATTGCTTTTGCCATAATTATTGTAAGTATTAATCCACTGGCTCCTACCAATGAACCTGCAACAATAAGAACGTTATTTTCTAACAAAAGTCCTGCAATTGAAGCAGCTATTCCTGAAAGTGAGTTTAATAAAGATATAACAACAGGCATATCTCCACCGCCTATTGGAATGACAAATCCTATCCCACCAAGTAGTGTCAAAATTATAAGAACTAGGAAATAATCAAATGAAGGACTAAAAATATTTGCAAATATAAGAGCATAAATTAAATACAATAATGATATGTAGAAAATAGTTGTAAAAATCTTTGTAAAAATTGAAGTTTTTTTAAGAGTAATTTTTTCTGATAATTTGCCGTATGCAATTATACTTCCTGAGAAAGTTACTCCACCAATATATAAAGTTAGTGTTATCAAAATTATTGGGAAAGTATCTACTGGAGATGTATTAAATTCTGACCAAGCAATAAAAAATGTTGCTAATCCACCAAACCCATTAAATAAAGCTACCATTTCTGGTATTGAGGTCATCTTAACTCTTATGGCGATTAAAGATCCAATTAATGCACCCATGCAAATCCCTGTTAAGACTATCTTAATATCTAAATTCATTTTAGTTAGGGTTATAGATACAGCCAAAAACATTGCCAAAGAAGATAAAAAGTTCCCTTTGACTGCAGTTTCCTCTTTTCCAAGCATCTTGATTCCAGTAATAAAGAGTATTGATGCAAATATGTATAGACTATTTTGAATTAAAGAAAAATTTTCTATTAGATACTTCATTTTTTCTTAAACATCTTAAGCATTCTATTTGTCACAAGATACCCACCAAATACATTGATTGATGCAAACAGTACTGCAAAGAATGCCAATATTTCTTGCAAGTGATTATCAGCATTTAAAGAAATTGCTCCAACAAGAGCTATACCTGAAATTGCATTTGCTCCAGACATCAATGGCGTATGCAAGGTACTTGGCACTTTTGAAATTAACTCTAATCCAAGAAAAATTGAAAGAATCAAAACAAATCCAAGCAAAATATAAATTTCCATTATGAAAACCTCTCATTTCTTATCTTTCTATTAAATACTAAAACACTGCTATTTATAATTTCATCATCAAAATTAAAATTTATTTTGTTTGTTTCCTGATCGTAAAAATCTTGTATCCAATTGTTGTAATTATTAGATAAAGCAAATGACGCATGATTGCCAACATGTGATGATATGTTTGACATCCCAATAATTTTAACTCCATTTCTTTCAACAACTTCGTCAACTCTGGAACCTTCAACATTACCACCAGACTCAACCGCCATATCAAAAATAACGCTTCCTGGGGCCATACCATCAATAATTGTATTATCAATAATTTTAGGTGCAGGTTTTCCGAAAAGCTGAGCTGTAGTAATTACAATGTCTGATCTTTCGCAAACTTTAGCTTGAAGTTCTTTTTGTTTATTAATTTGCTCCTTAGTTAGTTCTTTTGCATATCCTTGTTCAGTTTCACCTGTCTCCCCTAAATCTATTTTTACAAATTTTGCGCCTAAAGAATTAACCTGTTCTTCAACAGCCTCTCTTGTATCAAAAGCTTCAACACGAGCTCCCAATCTTTTTGCCGTAGCTATTGCCTGTAGGCCTGCAACACCAACTCCAATAACAAATACTCTAGCTGGCTTAAGGGTCCCTGCAGCAGTCATCATCATAGGTAATGCAGAATTAATATATCGTGTGGACTCAATCACTGCTACATATCCTGCTAAATTAGCCTGGGAACTAAGAACATCCATTTTTTGTGCTCTTGTTATTCTAGGAATAAATTCCATACTCACAAGATTTATATTTAACTCACTGCAAAGGTTAATAAAGCTTTGATTATTAAAAGGATTTACTGTACCTAATATAGTCGCTCCTGATTTTACTATTTTCAGTTCGTTTTCAAGAAGTGGTTGATTAGTAATTATTAAGTCACCATTTTTTAAACATTCTTCCCTAGAAAATTTTTTAGCGCCACGTTCCACAAATATTTCATCTGCAATATTTATATTGTTAGCAATCATCTTTTCAAACCAAACTTCCGATTTCAAACCTAAAAGCGAAGATATGGTATCTGGATGAATTGGTGATCTCTTGTCTTTAGGATCGGTTGATTTTAGAGCAGATATAATCACAATAATTAAATAATATTATGTAGTGAAGTTAATCTTATTAATGTAATTAAGTCAATAAAATTAAAAATAAAGTAAATAAAGAGTTTTTACATTCTATAAATGTAGTTTTGCTACATAATAAGCTAATTTTAAATGTTCTTAATTAATTCTAATAGAGTTAGAATATCCAAATGAGCAACGTAGATAATCAAGAAGTAAAAAAATTTGCAGATATTGCTAAGGAATGGTGGGATAAAGATGGAGACTTTAAGCCCTTGCATGTCATTAATCCTTTAAGAGCAAATTATATTAGAGAAAAAACAGATCTTAAAAAGAAAACTGTTCTTGATGTTGGCTGTGGTGGTGGCCTTCTATCAGAAGCTATTTATGATTTCGGAGCAAAAGTAACTGGTATTGATGCTGCTGGTCCCGGTATTGAGGTTGCAAAGCTTCATGCAAAAGAAAATAACAAAAAAATTGACTACTACGTTACTACTGCTGAAGAGTTAGCGGATAAAAAAAATCAGAAATTCGATGTTGTGACTTGTCTTGAAGTTCTTGAACATGTTCCTGATCCAAATTCTCTAGTTAAAACTTGCGCTGAACTTCTAAAACCAAATGGTTTGCTTTTTTTATCAACAATAAATAAAAATCCTAGGTCATGGATTACTGCAATTGTTGGAGCAGAATATATCTTTAATATTCTTCCAAAAGGCACTCATGAATTTGAAAAATTTATTAAGCCATCTACCCTTGCATCATATATTAGAAGCGCAAATGCAGAACTAATTGAAACAAAAGGCATGTTCTATAACCCAATTACACATAAAGCTAAATTTAATGATGATCTTGGTGTGAATTATATAATGTATGCAAAAAAATTATAAAACTAAGCTTGTTTTATTTGATCTAGATGGAACTCTTGTTGATACAGCGCCAGACTTCCTTCTTTCTATTAATAATGTTTTAAAAAAGAATGATCAAAATTTAATCACTTCCGATCAAATAAGATTTCATATATCCGAAGGAACTTCAAAATTAATAAAAACGTTCTTTCAAACAAAAAATAATAAGAAAAAATTTCTAACATACAGAAATCAATTTTTGGAAGAATATGAAAGAAATTTAACTAACAAATCAAATCTGTTTGATGGAATTAAAACTCTCATAGAAAAACTTGATATCTTAGGAATAAATTATGGTGTAGTGACAAATAAATATTTTAAGTATGCTAAGCCCATACTGGAGTATTTTCCAGAACTTAAAAATCTTAAAGTAATTATATGCCCTGATCATGTGAATCAATCTAAGCCAAATCCCGAAGGAATTTTGCTAGCATGTAAAAAAATTGGGGTAAGGCCAAATGAAACTATATATTTAGGGGATCATGAAAATGACATTAAAGCCGGATTAGACGCTGGAACAAGTGTGATTGGATGTCTATATGGCTACTCACTGAAAGAAAATGATATCAAAAATAAAGAATTTTCTAATTGTAATTTTGTTAATCATGCAAAAGAAATAATAAAATATATAAATTAATGCGATTATCAGACTTTAAAAAAGATTGTTTGAAAAATAGGTCAATACTTATAACTGGCGCATCAAAAGGAATAGGAAAAACTTTAGCGTTAAGTCTAAGCAAACATGGAGCCAATGTCATTATGCTAGCTAGAAATGAAAAAGAGATGGATGCTATATATGATGAAATAAAAGAAAATTATAGAACTGAGCCATGCATTTTAAAATGTGACCTAGAAAATCTTAATGATAGTAAATCTAATGAGATTGCTAATATTATTAATGAAAATTATAAGTATTTAGATGCAATCATCTTTAATGCAGCAGTTCTCGAAAAAGTTTCAAACATAGAAAGCTATGACACCAAAACATGGGATAAAGTTTTAAGAATTAATTTAACTAGCTCTTTTATCCTCTGTAAAAGACTAATTCCAATGATGAAAGTATCACCTATGCCAAGAATAATTTTTACTACCTCAGGTGTTGGAAAAAAAGCAAAGGCTTTTTGGGGGGCATATTCAGTTTCTAAAGCAGGCGTCAATGCTCTTTCTGAAATATTGGCTGATGAACTAGATTCTACCTCTAATATTAAAGTGTTTAATTTTAATCCAAAAGCAACCCAATCAGATATGAGATCAATAGCATACCCTGCAGAGGACCCTTCTTTGTTGAAAGAGCCTAAAGATTTAATAAAATACTACCTCTGGATGCTATCTAAAAAAAGTAATTTATCCAGAATTAATTATATAGAGTATGGTGATGAACATATTTTTTAAATAGTGACATTTTCATCTTCAAGGATTCTCCAAAGATACAAACACATATAGCTTCTATAGGGAGAAAATTTCATATAAAAATTTTTGTTATAGAATTTCAAATCAAATAGTTCCAAATGTGCATTTTTGAGACCCAAATCAAGAAAAGAAAAAACATCAGGATCGCCAACAAAAAATATTCTTGACATTTCTATTGACCAGGGTCCAATGCCTTTAATTTTTATTAAAAGATCGTAATAATCATCTGAACTCATTTTTTTGAGACTATTTTTAGAAAGCCTACTTAAGTTTTTGTTGTAGATGATTCCATTTATATAATCTATTTTTTGTCTAGATAGTCCTGCATCCTTTAGTTTTTTATCTAAGATTTTATTAGGTCTTTTATAGTTATTTTCATTTAAAATTTTCTTTGTTCTTTTCCAAATAGCCGCTGCAGATACAACAGATAACTGTTGTCCAATAATAATTTTTGAAAGATGAGTAATAAAATCTTTATTTGATACTGTTAGTTTTAATGGTCCAACATTTTTGATATGAGTTTCTAGTCTTTTAAACTCTTCCATCCTGCACTTTCTTAGCAAGAAATCATATGCTCTTTCATGTTCCATAATTCTTTAAAAGATTGATATCTTTTAATGTTAACTCAACATAGTCTCCTTTTTTTAAATTCGAAGGCAAAAATATAGGGCCGAATCTTGTTCTTTTTAACCTGCTTATCTCCATGTCAAAATAATTAAAAATTTTTCTAACCTCTCTGTTTTTACCAGACATAAGACATACTGAAAACCATTGATTGGTTGAGGACTTTTCACCTTCTACAATATCGGTAAATTTAAATATTTGTCCAGATATATTTATGCCTGATAACATTCCTTGTCTCTTATCATTTGTAAAATTACCTCTTGCTCTAACTAAGTACTCTCTATCAATCATAGATGATGGGTGCATGCAAAAATTTGCAAAAATTCCATCATTTGTAAATAACATTAATCCAGATGAATTAATATCTAACCTACCAATCGATATCCATCGAATAACGCCCTCGCTTTTAGGAAGAAAGTCTCCAACTATAGGAATATCTTTTTCTCTTTTGGTTGATGATAAAACTCCTTCAGGCTTATTGAGCATCAATAATTGAATTTTATCTTCTGTAAAAGGTATAACTTTTCCTTTATATACAACAATATCATTATGATCAACTTTGGTTCCAATATGAGCTATTTTGCCATTTACGGTAATATTCTCTGATTTAATGAATTCTTCACATGCCCGCCTAGAGCCTATTCCTGATCTTGCAAGAAACTTTTGCAGCCTCTCTGACATAATTAAACTACTTTTGCGATAGGATCAATATCCAAGATATCTTCTACATCAGGAAGATCGGGTAATTCAGTAAGAGATTTAAGATTAAAATCGTCTAAAAATATTTTTGTAGTCTTGTATAATGCTGGTTTACCTGGAACATCTTTATAACCTGAAATTTTTACCCAATTTCGCTCTAATAGAAACCGAATTGTTCTTGTGCTAACAGTTATACCCCTTATGTCCTCAATATCTCCTCTAGTGACTGGTTGTTTGTAAGCAATAATAGAAATTGTCTCCAATAAAGCCTTAGACAATCTTGGTGATTTATCGGGCCACAAATTATTCAAAATATCATTAAAGTTATTTTTAATTCTTAATCTATATCCTGAGGCAACTTCATTTAGCTCTAGAGCAGACTCTGAATATCTTAATTCAAGCTCATTAAGTGCTCTCTTTATATCCGAGAGCTCGACAGAACAATTAGAGCTATCAAGAATTTTCTTGATTTGTGAAATCCTTAAAGGTCGCCCTGATCCAAATAGTATTGCTTCAATAGAGTTTATTAGTTGAATATCCAATTTATGTAATCCTTATTTTTTTAATAAATATTTCTTCAGATTTGTTTTGTATAAGTTCTATATAACCATCTTTAGCTAACTCTAAAGATGCCAATAATGAAACTACAACTCCTTGCCTACCTTCAGATTCCTTTAAAGTTTTAGAGAATCTAATTAAATTCTTTTTTGACAGGATCTCTAGGAGATATTGAATCCGTTCCTTTGTTGATAATTCTTCAAATTCTACTAAATGATTTAATTTGTAATCTGGTCTATTTAGTATTTCTAAGAAAGACTCATAAAGATCATTTTTAGAGATTTCAAAATCAAATCTATTGTTTTTATTTAAATTTGGAAATTCAGCGGATGCAAGATAAAAATCTCTATCAATTCTTGGTAAAAGTGCTATTTTTTCAGATACATGCTTAAATCTTTGATATTGTTGAAGTCTCTTTATAAGGTTGGTTCTAGGGTCCTCTTCTTCGTCTTCAAAATTTTCTTTTGGAAGCATTAATCTAGATTTAATTTCAGCTAAAGTTGCAGCCATAACTAAATAATCAGCAGCTAACTCGAACTTTAAAACATCCATTAATTCAATGTAGTCTAAATATTGATCTGTTATCTTAGATATATCTAATTCTAAAATGTTAATATTTTCTTTTTTAATGAGATATAGAAGCAGATCAAGTGGTCCAGAAAATTTTTCTAAGCATATTTCAAGTGCATTTGGAGGTATATAAAGATCGTCTGGCAACTCAAATGATTGACCGATAACAGACGAAAGTTCAAGCTGAGCAAGATTATTATTTTGCATATTAAACACTATATAGTGTAATTTTTTACTATTTTAATACAATATATAGTGTATTTCCTTAAAAAAATTAAAATAATAAAAAAAGTATTTGCTTTTAAAAGTTTCTATTATTTGTGTTTAGTTTAATAATATCCTCACAAAAAATTAATTTGTTATATAAAATATAAATTATGAATTATGCAACTGATAACACCAGAATAGTAGACAGAAGAAAAGTTCCTGCTCCTTATGAGCTACTCAGCAAATATCCTCTTAATGACAATATCTCTAAACTAGTTTATGGAACAAGAACTGAAATCAGTCAGATACTTCATAATAAAGATGATCGTCTTTTTGTTGTGGTTGGGCCTTGTTCAATCCATGACCCTGAAAGTGCATTAGAGTATGCAAAAATGCTAAGCGAAGAAAATAGAAAGTATAGAGACACATTGTTGATTGTAATGAGAGTTTATTTTGAGAAACCAAGAACAACTGTTGGCTGGAAAGGCTTAATAAATGATCCAGATATCAATGAAACTTTTAATATTGCAAAAGGTGTAGAAATTGCAAGAAAATTACTTATCGATATTGCAAGTCTAGGTCTTCCTGCTGGAACTGAATTTTTAGATCCAATTTCTCCTCAATATATTACCGATATTATTTCATGGGGTGCCATTGGAGCAAGAACTGCTGAAAGCCAAATACACAGAGAGCTTGCTTCAGGATTATCTTGCCCAATAGGAATAAAAAATGGAACAAATGGAAGCTTAAAATCCGCAATTGATGGCATCCAAGCTGCAAATCATTCTCATGTATTTCTTGGAGCAACCAAGGAAGCAGATATAGCAATGTTAAAAACTGCTGGTAATAATGATGCACACATCATTTTAAGAGGAGGAAAAGTACCAAACTTTGACAATAAATCTGTAAGTGAAACTTTGATTGCACTTAGAGAGGCAGAAGTGAATGAATCAATTATGATTGATGCCAGTCACGGAAATAGTCAAAAAAAATTTAAACAACAACTACCTGTAATTAATTCTATTTGCGATCAAGTAATTGATGGAAATGAAACTATTAAAGGTGTGATGATCGAAAGTCATTTACATGAAGGTAATCAAAAAATTACTGATAAACTTAAGTATGGTCAAAGCATAACTGATGCTTGTATTGGCTGGCATGATACCTTGGCTGGTCTTGAATCCTTAAATGAAGCAGTTATAAAAAGAAGAGGTAAATAATTAATAAGTGGAAAACGATAACTTATCATTTTCAGCTCAAATTGCAGAAACTATTGGTTTAGAGTCCGCAGTAATTTTAGATTTTTATAATAGTAAAAAAAATAATCCCATAAAATCTCATGAAGATATTATTCAGGACATCAAGAAAAAATTTTCTTTCATATCTAATGAAAAAATAGAAGAATGTCTTACAAAACTTGGCAAATTTGGATTAATTGATCATCTAAATAAAAATACACCAAACGATAAAAAAAATATTAATATTAAAACTCCAAGAACTAACCATGGATCCAAAAGAATTGATATTGATTGGGCTCCATCTAGTGAAACTAAAGAAATACTACAAATGACTGATATCGAATCTGATTTTTATGAACTTAAGCTCAAAGAGTTCATAATATATTGGAGTGAGAGGGGTCAAAAGAAAAACAATTGGAATATAACTTTTTTAGATTTTATTAGACGAGAATGGGCTAAAGAAAAAAACTCTTTAAAAATAATGCCTCATTTAATAGATGAAAACTGGTTTCCAGATGATGAGGTATTTGATATCCTAAATTTATCAGATATAACTAAAGATATTGCCGTAAGCTATCTAAAAGAATTTATTCTGTATTGGAAAGATAAAGGCGTTGCACTTAATACATGGAATTCCAAATTTATTGATCATGTAAAAAGAAGACGATTAATGGACACAAGTAATAATGAAAAAAGTAAAGAATATTCTGAACCAGGAAAATATTCACAAGATTTCAAAACAAGAAAAAATGACAATAGCTGGGCAACAGAAATCAATCTCGACTAAGTCAGAGTTTATAAAAACTATAGATGCTCTTTTTTTAAAAATGGAACTTGCTTATCATTATCAATTTTATAAAGTTTTTGGAACAGATGAAAAACTTAGAGAGGGGAAAAAACTATGGGCTCTAAGTTTAAAAAATATTCATCCTGACACCATAATTCAAGCAGTAGAAAATGTTATTTCGTCTCAATCTTATTTACCAACGCTAACTGATCTTCTTAAAGCCTGCAAAAATGTTAATGAAGATAATGGATTACCTTCTGTAGAGGAGGCATATATGGAAGCTAAAAAATCCTATTCACCTAGGAGGAAATATTCTTGGTCTCACCCAATCGTATATTTTGCAGGCAAAAGCTTAGGTTGGAATATTTTGAACGAAAAAGATACATCAGAAACTTTTAAATCATTCAGAAGTATTTACTTTAACTTAGTAAAAAAAGTTTTAAATGGGGAAGAACTTAAAATTAAGAATAGTCAACAAATTAAAGATAATAGAAAAATTTTTAATCAAAGCTTATTTAAAAAACTAAGAAATAAGCATAAAGTTTGAAAATTGGCATACATAGTGCCAATAATTATAATAAAATAATTTAAAAAATTATTTTCATCCATATATATATGAAATGACAAAAAATGCCAGAATATCTTTTTACATATTAGTTCCAGTAGTGTTTTGGATGGTCTCAGGTTTATTTAAAATTGATAATAAAGAAATAATTAAAAATGAAGATGGTCTTTTCAATGTTCAAACAGTATTAAGTGTTGCTGAAAACTTTCAACCGCTTATTAAATTAAAAGCAACAACTCAGTCAGAAACTAGAATAGATGTTAAAGCTAAAACATCTGGTGAAGTAGTAAAAATAGGCGCCCTACAAGGTGAATATATTATAAAAGACAGTCTTTTATGCAGTTTGGGTGTTGTTGAACTTAATAGGACAGAGGTAAAAGCTCCTTTCTCAGGATATGTCGAGCAAATTGTAAAACCCGGGAATTTCCTTGAAAGAGGTCAGGTTTGTGCAACAATTATTCAACTAAATCCCATAAGTGTTGTAGCAGGATTACCCGAATATGATAGAAATAAAGTTAGAGTTAACCAAAAAGTGAATATTGATCTAGTTACTGGTCAAAAAATTAAGAGTAAATTAACTTTTGTATCTCAAAGTGCTAATCCAAATACAAGAACATTTAAAGTCGAATCAAAAATTGATAATCCTGAAGGTTTAATAAAAGATGGTCTTACTGGAAATATAACTATTGAGATTGATAAAGTGATGGCACATAAAATTTCACCTTCTATATTGCTTCTTAATGATGATGGAAAGTTAGGTATTAGAATTGTTGATAATTTAAATAAAGCTTATTTTAGAGAAATAATTATTTTAGAGGACTCCGAAGATGGTTTATGGGTTACCAATTTGCCTAATGAAGTAGAAATTATTGTTCAAGGTCAAGGATTTGTTGAAGATGGTCAAGAAGTTTCAACTAATCGAATATGATTAAAATTATAGACTTTGCTCTAAAAAAAGCTAAAACAACCCTTCTTATAGCTTTTATGGTAATAATTGGTGGTTTTTTTGCTAGACAAGAAATACCTATAGCAGCTTCTCCAAGTGTACAACTTCCATTTATAACAGTATCAGTATATTTAGATGGAGCTTCGCCTGGAGATGCATCAAGACTAATTGCGAGGCCTTTGGAGAATAGGCTTAAGAGTGTTAACGGTGTAAAAAGTATTAGATCAACTAGTTACCTTAGCTACGCCAGAATATTTCTGGAATTTGAAGTTGGATTTGATATTGATCAAGCTTTGGTTGATGTAAAACAGGGAGTTGAAGAAGTAAAGTACCAATTGCCGCTAGAAGCTGAAGATCCTCAAATTGAAGAATATAGCGAAGCTAGTTTTCCGGTAATGAATATAAGCATTGTAGGTGGAAGCTCAGTAAGGCAAAAAGTCTTCTATTCTAGAGAATTAAAAGACAAAATTGAGCCAATCGAGCAAATATTGCAAGTTACCATGACCGGAGCACCTGAGGAAGTTCTTGAAGGAGTAATTAATAAATCAAAAATGGAGTCCTATGGTGTGACACTCTCCGATATTTACAGCTCAGTTTCAAATAATAATTTGATAATACCTGGAGGCAAACAAGATACTGGTAGAGGCAGTTTCAATATCGAAGTTCCAAGCATTATTGAATCTGCTAAAGATGTTTATGAAATACCAATAAAGGTAACCCAAGATGCAATAGTTACTTTAGGAGATATTGCAACAATCAAAAGAACATTTAAAGACTTTACTTCATATGCAAGAGTAAATGGGCAAGATGCTGTTACACTAGAAATTTCGTTGAGAGAAAGTGCAAACGCTATAGATGCATCTAATTCAATTAGAGAGATACTTTTAGATTTTGAAAAGTCTCTTCCAGATAATCTAAAAATTGTAGTTTCAAATGATGACACAATTTATGCAGATTTAATGGTGAAAGAGCTAAACGGCAATATAATTGCAGCTGTTGTATTAATAATGGTTCTTGTAATAGCGAGTATGGGTACAAGAGTTTCGATGCTTGTTGGTCTTTCGATACCCTTTTGTTTCTTGCTAACATACTTGATTCTTTACTCATTAGGTATGGAAGTTAATTTTCTTGTAATGATGGGTCTCCTCTTAGGAATGGGTATGCTGATAGATGGGTCTATAGTTATTACTGAGTATGCTGATAAGAAAATATCTGAAGGTCTTTCAAGGTCTGAGGGATATAAGCTTGCCTCTAGGAGAATGTTTTATCCGATAATTGCTTCTACTGGAACAACATTAGCTGCATTTATTCCTATTATGTTCTGGCCAGGTTATACAGGTCAATTCATGAGATATTTACCTATTACTATATTTTTCGTTTTAATGGCTTCATTGTTTTATTCTTTAATTGTTATACCTGTTTTAGGTTCATATTTTGGTCAAAAAAATTCAGCTCTAAGTGATGATGCAAAAGAAAAAATATCTTTATTTACAAAGCTTACAGATTGGTATGCAAAATATATTAAAAGGTTTGTTGAAAATCCTATAGAAACAATAATTGCAATTATATCTATTTTACTAATAATCATAATGGCTTATGTTTTCTCAGGCAAAGGAACTATTTATTTTGCAGTTGTAGACCCTGTTCAGGCAAATATAACCATTAAGGCAAGAGGAAACTTTTCTGCATTAGAAACAAAAGAGATTATTGAAGAAGTAGAGTCAAGATTCCTTCAAGTAGAGGGAATAAAAAATGTCTATTTACGATCAGGTACAAACTGGTGGCAATCAGGTGCAGACAGAATTGGTGGCGGTTTTATAGAAACACTCGAACCTTCGCAAAGAAATATTTCTGGTTTTGAAATCATGGATAGGCTTAAATTATCTGCTTCTGATCTTCCCGGCATTGCCGTAGAAGTTGAGGCTGATCTTGGTGGCCCATCTTTTAATTCTCCAATTGAATTAGACGTTTATGGAAACTCTGAAATTGATGTAAATAATGCAGTAGCGAAAATTGAGAATTTCATGCGAAATGAAATGTCTGGGCTGAATAATATCTTTTCATCTAAAGCATATCCATCTGTTGAATGGAGCGTAGAAGTAGATAAACAAAAAGCTGCTCAGCTTGGAGTTACTGTAAGTGATGTTGGAGCACTTGTACGTATGCTAACAGATGGTTTTAAAGTAGGAGAATATAGACCCGATGATTCTAAAGATGAAGTTGAAATAAGAGCTAGATTTCCAAATTCTGATAGAACAATTACAGGAATAAGAGATCTTAATGTTGTCACAAAACAAGGAACTGTTCCGGTTAGCTCGTTTATAAAAGTTGTACCTAAAGAAAATCGTCAAACAGTGAATAGAAAAAATGGTCAGTTTTTTCAGGAAGTCGGAGCAGGAACTGAAAATGAACTTGATGTAGCGTCTAAGATTATTGAATTGAATGATTGGCTTAAATCAACTGATCTTGGAAATGGTGTTTCATATAAATTTAGTGGAATGGCTGAGGAAACTGAAGATGTTAACAATTTTATGATTGGGGCCGGAATCACAGCAGTTTTTATAATGCTCCTAATGCTGATAACCCAATTTAATAGCTTTTATCAATCATTTATAATTTTATCATCAGTTACGATTTCCTTTGTTGGAGTTCTCCTTGGTTTATTGATCACTGGAAAATCATTTAGTACCACAATGACAGGTCTGTCTATTGTTACGCTAGCAGGAATTGTGGTGAACAATAACATAGTGCTCATTGATACCTTTAACAAATTAAAAGATGAATCGCCTCATGTAAAACAATCTATCCATGTTATTGAGGCATGCAAACAGAGATTAAGACCTATTATGCTTACCTCTTTAACTACAATATTTGGACTAATGCCTTTAGCAATGGGAATAAGCATAGATATAATTTCAAGGGATATCGTTGTTGGCAGCAGAATTGTTGATTGGTGGTCAAATTTAGCTGTGTCTATAGTTTTTGGTTTAGGTTTTAGCACTTTTATTACTCTTATTCTAACTCCAGCTATTCTTGCTTTGCCATATGCACTTAAAAATGACTATAAAAAATACTTTCAAACTTCTTCGAATGGCATACAATAAATTATGGCTAAATCAGAAAAAAAAATAGATTTTGAAGAATCTCTAAAAGAACTTGAAAATATCGTCGATAAGCTTGAAGATGAAAATATGAACCTTGAAGACTCGGTTAAATCTTTTGAGCGAGGAGTGAAACTAATTCAAGAATGTCAAGCAGAACTTGAAAAAGCAGAATTAAAAATTAAAAAATTACTTGATGACGGTTCTAAGTCTGAAACCAATATATTGTAAAAAAAGTGTTAGACAGTTTTTTATCTCTAGTTAGAGATCAGGTATCAACAAAAATTAAAAAAGCTATTGGAAGCTCTAACCATATAGAAGTAGCTATGGCTTACTCTGCAGTAGCTAAGAGTAAAATGATAAGAGCTGGACTAATAATGTCCTCTGGTAAACTCAACCAAAATATTTCTTTAAATAGCTTAATAACATTAGCCTCATCAGTTGAACTTATTCACACCTATTCGCTAATTCATGATGATCTTCCATCAATGGATAATGATGATTTCCGAAGAGGCAAAGAATCGAGTCATATTAAATTTGGTGAAGCAAATGCAATACTGGCAGGTGATGCACTTCAGTCGTTGGCATATGAAATAATATGTGATGATAATGATCTATCAAATGCAGATAAAGTTAATGCAATTAAACTAATTTCTAGTTCTTGTGGAAAGAATGGCATGGTTCTTGGACAACATCTTGATATTTTTAGTGAAAATAAAGAATTAGATGTTGTATCAATTGAAAACATTCATAGTTTAAAAACAAGTAAATTAATAGAAGCTTCAGTTTTATTGGGTCATATTTCAAATCATGATATTTTTATGAAAGATATTCTGAAAAATTTTGGTTCAAAAATTGGCTTAGCTTTTCAAATTACAGATGATATTCTTGAGGCCGTTTCAGATCAAAAGACATTAGGTAAAAACATAAATTCTGATGTTAAAAATAAAAAATCTACATATGTTACTGTTGCTGGTATTGAGGGAGCTATAAAAAAATCTCAAGATTTGTCAAATTCAGCAATCTTAGATCTTCAAAAGTTAAATCACACGGATACTAAATTACTGATAGAATTAGCCAAATATATTTCATATAGAGAAAAATAAATTGAAAGTTTTTAAAGAAATACCTGTTACTAAACCAGATACACCTCTTCTAGATAAGATTCATTTTCCTAAAGATATGAAATCTCTTTCTATTGAAAATTTAAAGAAGCTTTCAGACGAACTAAGAGAATTTCTTTTATATTCGGTTGGACAAACTGGAGGTCATTTAGGTGGCGGATTAGGAGTAATTGAGCTTACAGTAGTACTACATTTTTTGTTAGATACTCCTTTTGATAATTTAATATGGGATGTGGGCCATCAAGCCTATCCCCATAAAATACTTACTGGCAGAAAAGATAAAATGCAAACTATCAGAAGAAAAGATGGTCTGGCTCCTTTTCCTTCTATCAAAGAAAGTGAATATGATGCATTTGGTGTTGGTCATTCAAGCACATCATTGAGCGCGATACTTGGTATGGCGACAGCAGCCAAGAATAATAACTTAAAGAAAAAACATGTAGCAGTTATTGGAGATGGTGCTATGACTGCCGGTATGGCTTTTGAAGCATTGAGTCACATTGGTCATCTTAAGCCTAATCTTTTAATAATATTAAATGACAATGATATGTCGATATCTGAAAATGTTGGAGGACTATCAAACTATTTTTCACGAATATGGGCTTCAAAAACATATAAAGGTATAAAAGAAGGTGGCGCTAGTTTCCTTAAACCTCTACCCCAAGCCTATCATATAGCTAGAAAAGTAGAATCTGGCATGAAATCGATTGTAGCTCCGGGAACAATTTTTGAGGAACTTGGGCTTGACTATATTGGTCCTATTGATGGACACGATATCAAGCAACTAATAGACGTCATTTCTAACTTAATGAACTTTGACGGACCGCAATTTCTTCACATAATAACAAAAAAAGGTGCGGGATTAGACCCAGCAGAAGCTGATCGAATCGGGTTTCATGCAATTGGAAAAATTAATTCTATCAAAAAAGCAAAAAAAGATAATTCCAAAAAATATCAAGATATCTTTGGAGATTGGGTTATAGATATGGCAGAAAAAAATAAAGATTTAATGGCTATTACACCAGCAATGAGAGAAGGTTCAGGCCTTGTAAATTTTAGCGAAAAATTTCCCGAAAGATACTTTGATGTTGCGATTGCTGAACAACATTCAGTTACTTTTGCTGCCGGTCTTTCACTTGAAAATAAGAAACCTGTAGTAGCTATATATTCGACCTTTCTGCAAAGAGCTTATGATCAACTTATTCATGATGTTGCTGTTCAAAATCTAGATGTGACTTTTGCCCTAGATAGATCAGGATTAGTTGGAGAAGATGGCCCTACCCATTCAGGAAATTATGATATTGTCTATCTAAGGTGCATACCTAACATGCTGATTTGTACTCCATCCAATGAAAATGAAACTAGAAGGTTGTTAACTACTGCCTTTATGCATAATGGGCCATCGACTGTAAGATATCCTAGAGGAACTGGACCAAATGTTCCAGTTAATCCAGAATTAGAACCAATAGAAATTGGAAAAGCAAATCTTATATCTGATAAAAATTCAAAAATTGTTATTCTTAATTTTGGGGCTTTAATTGAAGAGTCAAAATCTGTTGCAGATAATTTAAATGCAACCTTAATTGATATGAGGTTTGTTAAACCTTTAGATGAAAACCTATTAAAGAGTTATCTATCAAATGCTGAATATTTTGTGTCAATTGAGGATGGTTCTGTAATGGGTGGAGCTGGGAGTGCTGTTCAGGAATTTTGTTCTAAAAAAAATATTGAGATCAAATCAATTCTATTTGGTATACCTGACAAATTTATTGAGCATGCATCACGAGAAGAAATGTTACACGAGGCTGGATTAACAGCAGATCAAATACTTTCTAAAATAAGAAATACAATATAAGCACTGAAATTAAGCCTGCAAAACAACCTGCAACAACATCATCCATAACAATACCAAATCCATTTTTTATTCTTGTATCGAAAAAAGATATAGGAAATGGTTTGGTAATATCAAAAAACCTAAAAAGTAAAAAGCATATAAAGACATATATTAACCTTTCATGCATCCCTATATTTTCAAAATAAATTATAGGGCATAACGCAACCCACATTCCCGCCAATTCATCAATAACAATTGCCTTATGATCTTTATTAGCAAGATCCTTTGAAGCAATTTCACAAACTAAAATACTAAAAACAATACTTACAATTGTAGGAATTAACATATCATCAAGATGATGAGAGATCACTATAAACAGTATTGCTGAAAAAAAACTTCCAAATGTTCCCGGTGCAATGGGAATACAACCAATACCACCTAAACTAGCAAAAAAATGAAAAGGATTTTTAAGATTTGGAAATTTTTTCATACTGTTATAATTATACTAATCTGAATAAAGTACTTTCAAAAAATTAATTTTAGAACAAAATGACCTACTTATAAATTAAATGAGTCCCAGCCTTCTGTATTAAGCGTTATAAGTTTGTCGTCTTTTAAAATTTCTAATGAATTTCCTTTTGTAATTTCACCAATTAAAAAATACTCATTAGAGTTAAACTTATCCTGATATTTTTTGGGTGCCGTAAAACATAACTCATAATCATCACCATATGACAAATCATGGAAATCAGTTGTTATAGGAATTTTATTAAAATCGATATAAGCTCCAACTTTAGATTTTTCAACAATACTCCCGAGATCTTTTGTTAAGCCGTCAGAGATATCTATGCATGCGTTAGCATAATTAGATATATAGATTCCTTTTTTAATTTGTGCTTTTGGTCTGAAATAATTTTCTACGAAGGATGAATCTATCTTATTTTTCCAATCCTTTAACCCCTTTCTCGCTTTACCTAATGAACCAGTTATATAAATAAGATCTCCAACTTTTGCATCACATCTGGATAAAACATTTTTGTTAGTGAAACCAAAAACATTTACACATATGTTGGTTTCACCAAATGTTACATCTCCCCCTACAAGATTTATATTAAATTCATTGATGATTTTTTCTAATCCATTTGTAAATTTTTTATACCATTGAATATTTTTTTCGTTTGAGGTTAGACCTATAGTTAAAAAAGATGGGTAAACGCCCATAGCAGCAAGGTCACTTAAAGCAACTGCAACTGATCTGTAAGCAATTAAATCTGGTTGGCAGTGCTCGGGGAAATGAGTTCCAATTTTTGAAACATCTAATGAATGAACTAAATAATTATCTTTTAGCTTAAGAACTGCAGCATCATCTCCTGAACCAATACAAACTAGCTCATCATTCTTTGCGTCAACAAGATGCTGGAAGCAATTTAAAATATCAACTTCTGATATCAAGAAGGATATCTTTCAAACAAACCGCTGGCGCCCATGCCGCCGCCAACACACATTGTTACAACGCCAAATTGTTTATCTAGCTTTTTTAGTTGCCTAACAATATGTCCAACTTGTCTTGATCCAGTCATTCCAAAAGGATGGCCAATTGAAATTGATCCGCCGTCAAGATTTAATTTATCCATTGAAATTCCTAATTTATCTCTGCAATAAACCACTTGAACTGCAAATGCCTCATTAAGTTCCCAAATATCAATGTCATCAACAGATAAATTATAATTATTTAAAAGCTTAGGAACTGAGAAAACAGGACCAATTCCCATTTCATCTGGCTCACAACCTGAAGTTGTAAAACCTCTAAAATATGCTATTGGCTTTAATCCTAAATCTTTAGCCTTATCTTCCGACATAACTAATGTTACCGAAGCTCCATCAGACAATTGAGAAGAATTACCAGCAGTTACTGATCCATTTTCAGGATCAAATACTGGCTTTAAAGCTGCAAGACCTTCTAAAGTGGTTTCAGGTCTATTGCATTCATCTTTATCTACAACATAATCAATTTCTTTTGAGTCTCCTGTTTCTTTATTAGTAAGAAGCATTTTTGTTTCCATAGGAATTATTTCATCATCATATGAGCCTGCTTGCTGCGCTGCTGCAGTTCTTAATTGACTCTGATAGGCATATTCATCTTGAGCTTCTCTTGATACATCATATCTTTTTGCAACTACTTCAGCCGTCATTCCCATGGGGAAATAAATACCTGGAACATCTTGAGCTAATCTTTCATTAACAAAATTATCCATATTCATATTCATCATCGATATTGTTTCTGCTCCTCCTGCAATTACAGTATCGTAGCAACCAGCCATTATTTGACCTGCAGCCATTGAAATTGATTGCAATCCTGAGGAACAGTATCTATTAATTGTTGTGCCTCCAGTAGTTATGGGTAAATTTGATAATACAGCTGCATTTCTACCAATATTATGTCCCTGAGCTCCCTCTGGATTCCCGCAGCCCATAATAATATCTTCGACCTCTTCTGGAGGAAGATTTGGATTCCTATCTAACATTGCATTTATAATATGAGCCAACATTTCATCAGGTCTTGTCATATTAAATCCACCTCTGTGAGATTTAGCTAAACCAGTTCGGACACTATCTACAATAACTACATTTTTCATAATTTCTCCAGTTAAAACATAATTATTCTATTCTATCTTAGTAATTACTTAAAGGTTTCGTAAAGTATTGAATAAAATTGATATGATGTTTTAATATTTTGAAATAAAGTTATTTAAATGATTAAAAACGATAAAGCTAAGATTATATTAAAAATTTTAAATAAAACTTATCCCGACGTTCCAATTCCTTTAAGTCATTTCGACAATTTTTCTCTTTTAGTAGCGGTGCTTCTATCTGCACAATGCACTGATGAAAGAGTAAACAAAATAACTCCGAAACTCTTTGCTATTGCCAAAAGTGCTGAAGAAATGTCGCTGCTTTCAGAAAAGCAAATCTATGAAATTATTAAACCTTGTGGATTGGGCCCAAAAAAATCAAAAGCTATCAAAAATCTATCGCAAATATTAGTTAAAAAATATAGTGGCATTGTCCCAAAAAATATAAATTTGTTAGAGCAACTTCCTGGTGTTGGACATAAAACTGCCTCAGTTGTAATGAGTCAAGGTTTTGGTATTCCAGCTTTTCCTGTAGATACTCATATCCATAGATTAGCACAAAGATGGGGTCTTACAAATGGCAAAAGTGTTCTTCAAACTGAAAATGATTTAAAAAAAATTTTTCCAGAAAAATTTTGGAATAAACTCCATTTACAAATAATATTTTGGGGTAGAGAGTTTTGCCAAGCACGTTTTTGTTATGGATTAGAGTGCGAGATATGTAAAGCATGCAATCCAAAAAGAAAGAAACCTTTTATGCACAAAAAGCCTTAGATAATATAAAATAAAAAATCTTTCAAATAGATCTAATTTAAAAAAATGACTACTTCAAAAAGCGATAATATTTTTTCCAACTTAAGTGATATAGAGAATTACGATAAAGACCTTTGGGCTTCTTTCCGAAATGAGTCATTGAGACAAGAAGAACATATTGAACTTATTGCATCAGAAAATTATGCTTCTAATAGGGTTCTGGAAGCTCAAGGATCTATTCTTACAAATAAGTATGCCGAAGGTTATCCTTCAAAAAGATACTATGGAGGATGTGAGAATGTAGATATTGCAGAAAATCTTGCGATTAACAGAGCTAGGGAACTTTTTAAAGCCGATTATGCTAATGTGCAACCGCATTCAGGCTCTTCAGCCAATGCTGCAGCTTATCTAGCATTATTAAATCCCAATGATACTATTCTTGGAATGAGTTTAGATCATGGAGGTCACTTAACTCATGGTGCAAAAGTTAACTTTTCTGGTTTGAATTATAAGAGTATTCAATATGGACTTAATCCAAAAACACATGATATAGACTATGACAATGTAAAAAATCTTGCTAAAAAATATAATCCAAAATTAATAGTTGCTGGATTTTCAGCCTTTTCTGGAATAATAGACTGGAAAAAATTTAAAGAAATTGCAGATGAAACTAATGCTTTGCTATTGGTAGATATGGCTCATGTCTCAGGTTTAGTTGCCGCTAATTTATACCCCTCTCCAGTGCCTTTTGCTGATGTTGTTACATCTACTACCCATAAAACTTTGAGAGGTCCAAGATCAGGAATTATTCTTGCAAAAAAAAATCTAGAAATTGAAAAAAGGTTAAATTCTGCAGTATTTCCAGGGTCCCAAGGCGGCCCATTGATGCATGTTATTGCTGCAAAAGCCGTATGCTTTAAAGAAGCACTAGAGCCAGAATTTAAGGAATATATAAAACAAGTAATTGATAATGCAAAAATTATGGCTAAGGTACTAATGTCAAATGGTATAGAAATAGTTACAAATGGCACTGAAAACCATATCATCCTAGTTGATTTAAGGAATAAAGGTATATCTGGTAAAGACTTGGAGATTGCCTTAGGAGAAATTAATATTACTGTTAATAAAAATTCAGTCCCCAATGATCCAAGATCCCCATTTATTACATCTGGAATAAGGATTGGAACACCTGCTGTAACCACAAGAGGGTTTAAAGAAAATGAAGTGACTCAAGTAAGTAGATGGATCTCTGAGATAATAAATGATTTTAATAATCTAGAATTAAGGCGTAATATCAAAAAAGAAGTACAAAAGCTTACAAGTAATTTTCCAGTATATAATTTATAAATGTATTGCCCTTTTTGCCAAGCCGAAGATACTAAAGTAATTGATTCAAGATTAGTTGCTGATGGATCTCAAATTAAGAGAAGACGTTCATGTGAAATCTGCGATTCAAGATTCACTACTTTTGAAAGTGCTGATTTAGCTCTTCCAAAAATTATTAAAAGTAATGGAGAAAGACAGCCATTTAATGGTTCAAAACTTAAAAAAGGCATGTTAAGAGCTCTAGAAAAAAGACCTTTATCCGTAGAAGAAATTGATACATTATTTGGAAGAATTTTAAAAGAAATAAGAACTAGAGGGGTTAGGGAAATCAAAGCTATTGAGGTTGGTGAAATCATGATGAATGCTCTAAAAGAGGTAGATACTGTTGCATATGTTAGATTTGCTTCGGTATATAGGGACTTTCAAGATATCCAAGACTTTTCAGAAGAAATAAATTCACTTAATAAAGAAACCCCAAAAAAGAAGAAATCTAAAAAATGAGTTATGAAGATTTAATGCTTCATGCTATTACTCAAGCAAATAAATACAAATTTACAGCAAAACCAAACCCTGTTGTAGGAGCAATCCTTGTAAATAGAAATAAAATAATATCTGAAGGCTATCATGAAAAATATGGAAGCAACCATGCAGAAATTAATGCTATTAATAATGCGAAAATTCATCTTGGTAATAAATTTAATTCTTTTTCAGAGCTTACTTTAATATGCACATTAGAACCATGTAGTCATATTGGTAAAACAGGTTCATGTGCTCATGCAATAGTTAAGACTGGAATCAAAAAAGTTATTATTGGTGCTATTGATCCAAATCCAAAGGTATCTGGTAAAGGTGTTGAAATACTTAAAAAAAATAATATTGATGTTGAAATAGGAATACATAAAAACCTAGTAGCCAGGCAAAATAAATTTTTTTTCTTTAGGCATGAAAATAATAGACCTTATATTACAGTTAAAATAGCATCGTCAGCAGATGGTAAATCTCATTATAAAAATAACAAAAAAGAATTTATTACAACTAAAGACTCTAGAATAGATGTTCAACATCACAGAGCTGAGTATGATGCAATTCTTACTGGCAAAAATACACTTCTAAATGATAATCCTAGAATGAATGCAAGAGTAGATTTTAAAGTAAATCAGCCTGAAAAAATATTATTATCTAATTCCTACAAAAAAACAGACAATACTCAAGCTCTCCAATTTTTTAAAGGAAGCAAGACAACTCATATTAAAACAAATTCTCTTGATAAAGTTATGTCTGTTATTTCTGATAGTGCCATTTGCTCTATTTTTGTAGAAGCTGGCCCAAAGCTAGTAAACTCATTTTTAGAAAAATATGCTGATGAATTAATAATTTACACTTCTACAAAAATATTAGGTGAGAGTGGGGTCGATTGGTTTGCAAAAGATAATGCTATAGAAAATTATAATTTTACATTAAAATCGTCATGTAAAATCGGTACAGATTTAAAGCAAGTATTTTATAAAAATGAAAAAAAGTAATATTTTAGAAATAATTCAAGACATCAAAGATGGAAAAATAGTTATTATTGTTGATGATGAATCCAGAGAAAATGAGGGCGATCTTGTCTGTTCTGCTGATCTAGTTACTCCTGAAATTATTAACTTTATGGCGTCTAAGGGTAAGGGCTTGATTTGCCTTCCAATGAGTACAGAGCTTTGTCAGAAATATGACCTTCAAATGATGACAAATAACAATAGAGCTGCAAATAAAACAGCTTTTACAGTTTCCATTGAAGCTGCCGAAGGTATCACTACCGGCATATCTGCAGCTGATAGGTCTCATACAATCAAAACTGCAGTAAGTAAAAGCTCGAAACCATCTGATATAGTGCAACCAGGTCATATTTTTCCACTAAAAGCAATGAAAGGAGGCGTTCTAAGCAGAGCTGGCCATACCGAAGCTGCGTGTGATTTATCAAAACTAGCAGGATTACAATCTGCCGGTGTTATATGTGAAATTATGAATGACGATGGAACAATGGCTAGAAGAGATGATCTAATTAAATTTGGTGAAGAGAATAATATCAAAGTTGGTACTATTGCAGATTTAATAGATTACCGACTTTCCATGGATGCAACTATTGAGTCTGTTCTTGATAAAGACGTAGAGAACGAGTTTGGTGAATTTAAATTAAACGTATGGAGAGATAAAATTCATGATGAATATCATTTTTCTCTCTCAATGGGTAACCTTAAATCAGTTGAGTCGCCTCTAGTAAGAGTTCAAACTCAAAGCATTCTTCAAGATACTTTAGGAATAAATGAACTTGGAAAAAATTGGTCTATAAGAGACTCATTAAAAAAAATTGCAGACGAAGGTACAGGGTTATTTGTACTAATTAATTACAAAGATGCAAAAAGTTATTGGCTCAACAAACTTGAAGAAAAAGAAATAGAGCCAAAAAGCAATAGAAGAGTTATTGGAGTTGGTTCGCAAATATTAAAAGCATTAGATTTAAAGAAAATTACTGTTCTTGGCACTCCTACCAAATATAATGCCGTATCAGGTTTTAATATAGAAATAACAGGTTTTGTAAATGATTGATACTAATAGTCGTATTTTTATAATTCATACCTCATGGTATAAGGATTACATTGATCGTATGGTGGATATTTCTATTGATGTTATAAAAAATAAAAAATTGAATGGAATTGTATTAAATACGCGTTCATACAAGGCTCCTGGTGCGCTTGAGCTTGCTGCTTTAGGGGCTCAAAAAGTGGCATACGACAGTGATTCGGTTGGTGTAATTTTTCATGGAATTATTATCAGAGGTGAAACTAGTCACTATGATTTGGTTACTCAAGAAACTTTTAGATCAATTGGTACACTTGCTGATGATTACCCTAATAGATCTTTTATTAACAACGTCATATGTGTCGAAAACGAAAATCAGCTTGAGGAAAGACTTGAAAGAAATACAAAAAAGAATACTGAAGCTTTGATTGAGCTTATATATGAAAAACTTAGCTAATTTTAAAACAGAAGTTAGAACCAGAGAATATTTAATACAAGGAATTTTTCAAATGCTCTTTGATGACCAAAAAGCTATGAAAATAATTAAACAATTTAAAGAAGAGCATAAAACAAAAAAAGTAGACTTTAAGATGTTTTCTTCATCTATGAAATCAATTGAAAAAAACAAAGAGAAAATTGAAAATATTATTTCTTCTCTAAATATAAAAAATGCAAGTATACAGCTTGTAGATAAATCTATTCTTTATTTTGCTATTAATGAAATGCTTTTTGGCAAGCTTGATAAGCCTGTAACTATTGATGAATCTCTAAGGCTTTCAAAAAAGTTTTCCAGTCCAGAGTCTTATAAATTTATTAATGCTAGTCTTGATAAATTTCTTAAGACTATCTAGGCCTATTTAGAAATCGTTTGATCTCTTGAAGGCCCAGTTGAAATAATAGATGCACAACATTCTGTAAAATCTTCAATGAATTCTATATATTCTTTTGCTTTTTGTGGTAATTTTGAATATTCAGTTATACCCTCTGTAGAAGATAGCCAGCCATCAAATTCTTTGAAAACTGGTTTATCGTTATCATATTCGACACAAGCTTTGATTGTTTTCGTTTCATCAAGAACATCGAGTTTGGTTATGCATAAGTCTGTTACAGAATTTGTAAAAACTGCTTTCTTGAGTGCCACTAAATCTAACCAGCCACACCTTCGAGGTCTTCCAGTCGTAGCTCCAAACTCATTACCTCTTTTAGCAAGTAATTTACCGTCTTTATCGAATAATTCAGTAGGAAATGGCCCCTCTCCAACTCTAGTAACATAGGCTTTAGAGATGCCAATTATTTTATCAATATATTTTGGTCCAATACCCAGTCCTGTTGATACACCACCAGCAGTGGTGCTAGAGGATGTGACATAAGGGTATGTACCATGATCAATATCTAGCAATGTTCCTTGGGCGCCTTCAAATAAAATAGATTTTTTATTTTTAACAAATTCATACATAAGGTCTTGAGAATCAACACAAAATTCATCATAAAGGTGCTTATATTTCATTATCTCATTTAAAACTTCATCAATATCATGCGGATTTTCGTTATACAAGTCTTTTAAAATTCTATTATGGTAGTCAACAAGAAGTTTTACTTTTTCTTTTAAAGTATTTAGGTCCCCGATATCACCAAATCTTATTGATCTTCTGCCAATTTTATCTTCATATGCTGGACCAATGCCTCTACCAGTAGTACCAATTGATTCTTTTTTATCTCTTGTTTGATCTATTGATATGTGAGTTGGGAGTATTAATGAGCAAGCTGAGCTAACAAAAAATCTACCGTTAAAGTTAATACCGCTACTTTTTAGTTCATTTATTTCTTTGTTAAGTGCATCTAGAGCTAAAACTACTCCATTTCCAATTAAACATTTTGCATTTTTATGCAAAATTCCAGAAGGCACTAGATGCAGTACCGTTTTCTCATTGTTTACTTTAATTGTATGGCCGGCATTATGTCCGCCTTGGAACCTACAGACTACATCAATATTTTCGCTTAGATTATCGACAATCTTACCTTTGCCTTCATCACCCCATTGAAGTCCAAGTATTAATGTATTTTTAGGCACTAGAAACTAATTTTCGTCCTTTTTGTCATTAAGGTATTTAAAAAACTCTGAATCTGAGTCAATCAACATAACGTCAGATTTATTTTCAAATGTCTCTACGTAGGCTTTCATACTTCTAGTAAATTCATAAAATTCTGGATCTTGTGAAAATGATTCTGCGTAAATCGCTGCAGCTTCTGCATCACCTTCTCCTTTTAATTGTTCAGCTTTTTTATATGCTTCAGCTAGTATTACTGCTTTTTCTTTATCGGCAATTGCTTCAATTTCTCTTTTAATCTCTACTCCTTCAGATCTATATTGTGCTGCCTCTCTATTTCTTTCAGTTCTCATTCTTTCATAAACTGAATTACTTAAATTTGAGGGTAAATCAATTCTTTTTACTCTAAAATCAATAATTTCAACACCAAGGTCGGTTACTGATTCATCTAATGTAGTCCGCATGATATTCATAAGCTCATCTCTTTCACCAGATACCACCTCTTGAACATTTCTAGTACCAAAATTATTTTTAAGGATAAACTCTGATCTTTGTGCTAAAAGGTTATTTAGACTGCTAAAATTACCATTATTTGCTTTATAGAATATCAAAACATCTGTAATCCTATATTTAATAAAAGTATCGACTAGCAAATATTTACTTTCAATAGTAAGAATTCTATCCGGCTCTTCATCTAAAGTCTGAATTCTTGCATCATATTTTTTAACGTTCTGTATAACTGGTATCTTGAAATGAAGTCCAACTGGTATATCTGGTCTCACAGCCTCACCAAACTGAAAAACAATTGCTTTTTCTTTTTCATTAACTACAAATATACTATTAACAAGAAGTCCTAAAAAGATAGCTACCAAAACTATAATTACTACAAATTTAGTCTTCATCATTTTCTCCTTTCTTTTTATTCTCTTGCATTATTTTGTCTAAGGGTAAGTATAAAAGATTATTTCCTCCCTCAACATCAACCATGATTTTAGTTGAATTTGATAGTACTGACTGTAAAGCATCTAAATATAATCTGTCTCTAGTTACTTCTGGTGCTTTTTCATACTCCGCAAGTAATTTATTAAACCTATCAACCTCGCCTTGTGCGTTTGCAACTACTGCGAGTTTGTATGCTTCAGCCTCTTGGATTGTTGCCTGAGCTTGCCCTCTTGCTTCTGGAACAATTGATAGTGCATATTTTTGTGCTTCATTTTGATATCTTTCTTTATCTTCTCTAGCTGCTATAACATCATCAAATGCCTCTTTTACTTCAGATGGCGGATCTGTTTTTTCAAGATTAACCTGTTGAACAGCTAAGCCTGTTTGATATATATCTAAATAACCTTGTAATCTGATTTGAACACCCTGAGCTATATCCTCTCTACCTTGAGTTGTTGTATTTAAAAAAGTGTTATCACCAACCTCGTGACGCAGAGCACTCTCAATAGCATTTCTTAGACTGTTTTCTGGATCTTTAACATTAAGCACAAAATCCTTAAGGTTTGCAATTCTATATTGAACTGAGACTGTAATATCAACAATGTTTTCGTCTTGTGTGAGCATGCTGTTTGTTTGCGTATATCTTCTAGTCAACGAAACATTTTCAATATACCTATCATCAATGCCAGCGAACCTAAAATTTAAACCCTCATCCTGTTCTTCATAAAATTTGCCAAACCTTAAAATTACTGCTCTTTCGGAAGCATCTAACTGATATATGCATTGAGTTGCATATATGATTGCTAATGCAAACAATATATAAATTAGAGTTCTGGTTGAGAAAAAATTAAAGCCTCCCATGCCTCCTTTGCCTGATCCGTTTGCATTTGATGTTTTTTTGCCTCCAAGTATTGATGAAAATTTTTTCATTAAATCATCAAAATCAGGCGCATCATTTTTTTTGCCCCATGGATCTTTATCTTGATTGTCCCAATTCATTTAGTTCCTCATTGTTTATAACATTATATTATTTTGGGTCACATTTTCATATTTAAAGAAAAGAAATAATATTTTTAAGATTATTTTCTATCACTTTCTGGTCATTAAGCTTTATTGAATGGAATTGATTCCAACTTTTAATCCAAGTCCTTTGCCTTTTTGCTAACTGTCTGGTTGCAAAGAAAGATTTTTCAATGAATGTATCAAGAGAATAATTACCTGCAATATGTTCAAAAATTTGTTTGTAATTAACTGATTTCATTAATGGGTGATTGAGTTTGATATTATATTTCTTTAACAAAATAAGTGCTTCCTCCTTAAGACCTTTATCAATCATATTATGTATTCGATCTTTTATCCTTATATCTAAAAGATCTTTTTCAGCATAAATACCAAATTGCTTAACATAATATTTATCTGTTAGTATTTCAGCATCTTGCTCTTTAAGGGTATCACTTAAGGTCTTTCCTGAGACTTTATAAATTTCTAGTGCTCTAATAATTCTAACTTCATCGTTTTCATTAATTTGTTTTGCGTAATTAGGATCTATAACTTCTAACATTTCATATAAATAATTATCATTGTTTGCAAGTTTTAATCTTAGAAGTTCTTCTCTGTAGTTTGTATCTCTTGATGGCAGATCATGTATTCCATGATATAAGGACCTGAAGTACATCATTGATCCTCCTACAAAAAAAGGTATTTTATTGCTTAAATGTGCTTTTTTAATTAACTTTTTAGAAATTTTATAAAAATCACCAACAGTAAAAATTTTATTTGGAGTCACTACATTGACTAATTCATGAGGATAATTTCTTAATATTTTTTTATCTGGTTTTGCTGAACCAATGTCGCAATCTTTATAAACCATCACCGAATCAACGCTAATAATATCCAAGGGAAATTTTTTTGCCATATGAATTGCCAAATCAGATTTACCTGTAGCAGTTGGGCCAAATAAAAAAACTACAGGTTTTTTTTGATTATCCTTGATAATTTTTATAGGGCATCTTCATTTAATTCACCGGTTCTAATCCTTACTACTTCTTCAATTGGTGAAATAAATATCTTCCCATCTCCTATTTTTCCTGATGCAGAAGAGCTTATAATTGCAGACTTAACTTGATCTACCATATCGTCAGGTACTGCAATTTCAATTTTTATCTTTGGTAAAAAATCTATAGTATATTCAGCTCCTCTATAAAGCTCAGTGTGCCCTTTTTGCCTTCCAAAACCTTTTACTTCCGTCATTGTCATGCCTGATACACCAATTTTATCTAGAGACTCCCTTACTTCCTCAACCTTGAAAGGTTTAATGATTGCAGTTATTAATTTCATATTTTATTTATGTAGTCATTAATATATTTGATTTGTTTTATTGATGAGCCTTTATTCTCATTAACTACTTTTAGAGCATTATCTATCATATTAGATCTGAATTCATTATTTTTTATAAGTTGTCTAAACGCTTTGTCCAAATGATTCGAGTTATCTAGTTGAATACAAGCTTGGTTTTCTATAAATAAATGCAAGATATCATCAAAATTTTTCATATGTGGGCCTACTATAAATGAACATTCATTTGATGCAGGTTCTATAATATTATGTCCGCCATATTGCTTGAATAAACTACCGCCAATAAATGCTACTTTATATATTTGATAGAGAGAGTTGAGCATACCAGTAGAGTTGATAATAAATACATCTGTTTCATCAAATGAGACTGGAGGGGTCGACAAAATCTTAATTTTTAATTGATTAGCTAGAAAGATTTTGGCAATAGACTCTGATCTTTCAGGGTGTCTTGGCACCACAATTAATTTTAAATCAGCAATTTCATTTTTTAGTTTTTTAAAAGCTTCAACAACTATCTCTTCTTCATTTTTATGTGTACTAGTTGCCAAAATAACATTATCAGTAACTGATGAAAAAGTTTCGAGACTTTTTTGATTTATATCAAACTTAACTGAACCTACTTTTTTAATTTCTAAATCATCAAATCCGATTTTTTTAAAGCGCTCAACATGTTTATCACTTTGAGCCAAAATCAAAGAAATTTTATTAATAGTAGTTTTAATAAAAAACCCAAACCTTAAGTATCTTTTTAAAGATTTCTCAGATAGTCTTGCATTAGAAAGTATGACAGGTATTTCTTTATACCAACAGGCATGAATTATAGAGGGCCATATTTCGGTTTCAAATAAAATAAGTGCCTTCGGTTTAAATTTTCTTAAGAAGCTATTTACAAACAACATAAAATCCCATGGTGCATAAACAACTTCAAGATCATTGCTATATATTTTCTTTGCCTCTCTTAACCCTGTAGGAGTTGAAACTGAGAGAATAACATCATCACCCTTATGTAAAATTTCTCTAACAATTGTTTGTGAGCCAATAACTTCTCCAAGACTTACGGCGTGAAACCAAACAGGATCTTTATAGCTTTTAAAAATCTTTCCATGAGGTATATCCTTACCAATATCTATCTTTTTTTTATATATTCCAAATCTGTTTGATAAATCTTTAATATAATCTTTATCTTGTATGCTTTTTACAATTAATCTTAATACCATAAATGGAATAAAAATTAATAAAATGCAGTTATAAAAAAATAGTCTCATTAGTAATTTAAATATTTAATCATGCAATAATAGTTTTTTAAAATATATGAAAAATCTTTTATTAACAATTATTTTCTTCTTTTGGAAAATCTTATCACTTCTTCCTAGATGGTTTCATAATATTTTTTCAACTCTTTTGGGTAGGCTTTTATGTTCACTATCATTAGAAAGAAATAAATTTGCCAAAATCAATATAGATTTATGCTTCCCTGAACTAGATAAATCTCAAAAAAATAAGCTTTATAAAAATAATATAATGTCATCTGGATCTATTCTGCTTGATACTGGAGTAGCTTGGTTTTGGAAAGATAAAAGAATAAAAAAACAAATCAAATATAAAATATTAGGTCTTGATTTACTAAATTCTTTTCAATTAAAAAGTGAACCTATCTTATTATTCTTTAAGCATACTCATCATCTAGAACTAGATACAAGAATTTTAGCAATGAATTCTGAGATTTATGGAGTTGAAAGAGCTCATAATTCTTCAAAATTTGAGGAAATACAGAGCAAGGGAAGATTAAAAAGTTTGCAAGGTATAGCTGATAGAAATAATACAATATCTTTTATAAGGTGGCTAAAGGAAGGCAAAACTGTTCTTTATGCGCCAGATCAAGATTATGGAGCTAAAAAATCGGAAATTGTAAGTTTTTTTAACATTCCAGCTGCAACGATTTCAGCGCCATTTAAAATTATAAATTTAACAAAATGTAAGCCATTTTTTTTAGATAGTTTTTATAAAGATGATGAGCTTATTTTAGACATAATTAAATTAGACTTGGATTTATCTGATAGAAAAAAATTTTTAAATCAGCTTAATAGCATTATTGAAGAGAAAATTAGACTTAATCCAGAAGAATATTTATGGCAACACAGGAGATTTAAGACAACTCTAGGTAAAAAAAATATTTATAAATGAACTTTAAAAAAATAGATACTATAAAAGGATTTATGCCATTACATGAAGGAAAAGCTTTAATGAAATGGGCAAAAAAGTTTTCTAAATTAGGTCCAATTCTAGAAATTGGTTCATACTGTGGAAAATCAGCAATTTTTTTATCTCATGGTGCTTTTATTAATGAGCAACTTGTCTACACAATAGATCATCACAAAGGCTCTGAAGAGCATCAAATTAATGAAGAATATTTTGATAAATCAACTTATGATTATGAAAAGGAAAGCGTAAATACTTTGCCATTTTTAATCAAAAATATTAACGCGTTCAAAGCGCATAATATAGTTCCAATTATAGGAAAATCGATACAGATCTCTAAAAACTGGAATGAGCAACTGGGTATGGTGTTTATTGATGGAGGGCATTCTTATGATTCTGCAAATTCTGATTATTTGAATTGGAATTCAAAAATAATATCAAAAGGCAGTTTAGTCATACATGATATATTTGAAAATCCAAATGATGGTGGTCAGGCTCCATACGAAATATATCAAAAAGCATTAAGAGAGAATTTTAAATTGTTTGATAGAGTTGATACATGTGTTTGTTTAATAAAGAATTGAATTATTCACAAGAAAAATATCCGACCCTTTTGAATAATTAAAAATAGAGTCTGCAGAAAGAATTAATGCAGCAGCTGTCCAACTGGGTTGCTCTGTTGGCCAAAAAATTTTTTCTTTATATTGCCAACCCATAAAAGGAATATGATTTTTATCTGAAATTTTAATAACATCATTTAAGAGCGAAATCGCATCATTTTTTCTACCTGCAATTACTAAAGAAATTATAAATTCACTTGTTTCAGCTACTGTAATCCATGGCTCTTCTTTGACACATTTTATTCCCAAACCACTTTTATAAAAATTTTTAAAAACTTCATTCACGTAATAATCAATTTGATCTGTATCTAAGCAGCCAGATAAAATGGGATAATACCAATCCATTGAAAAATTTTTTCTATCTTTTAAAAGATCAAATTTATTATCAGGATTTTTAATTGCATCGGATAAAGACTCATATGAGTTTTTCCAATTCTTTATATTGGTTTGATCATTAAGTATGTTTGATAAAGCTAATGCACATTCGATGCTCTTTAATATAGATGCAGAGCCAGTGAGCAAGTAGTCTTCTTCTACATTTCCATTTTTATCAATAGACCAAGGTATTGTTCCATTAGGAGTTTGCAGATTAACTGAAAAATTAATTGCTTGCACGATTGTTGGCCAAAGCTCTTGCAGGAATTTTATATCATTAAAAATTTTATAAAAATGCAAAGCAGCAACACTAATGTAAGGGCCAAAGTGTGTTGGTTTGTTCTTTTCTAATGGTTTCAAATCATTATATTTTGAAAACCAACTACCATCATTATTTTGATTATTAATTAGCCACCTGAAAGCCAACTTAGAGGGCTGAATTTCATTTGCAAAATTTAGTCCCATTATTGACTCAATATGATCCCAAGGATCATGCGTACCATCTGTATTTGAAGGAATCGCTCCTGTTTTAAGCTGCAAAGATTTAATATATATAGACAAATCTGTAAAAAAACTCTTCAGTAACAAGCCTTCTTTGTCTAATCTATCATTTAAATTATGCATCTATCTTTTCAAAATACATTGAGAAGCTTTTTCCCATTATTGGATTTAATAATTTATCAATTAAATCAATCAATAATGGTCTTTTTAAAATATGAGTTTCTAAAATTTTTTTATAGGCTTTTACAAGAAAATTTTTATCTTGTGTTTTCCAAAATAAACATCTTATCCACCAATATGGGCTATGAATTGCATGAAATTTTTCTGAAGATAAAAAACGAAAACCTGAATCTTCAATTTCTTTGACTAAATCTCTTTGGTTAAAGATTCTTAAATGGCCTCCGGGTTGATTTTGATAATCTCTAGAAAGAGACCAGCATATTTTCTCTGGCCACGAAGAAGGTACGCTCGCATAGAACTTACCTTTAGGTTTAAGAACTCTATAAATCTCTAAAATAGCTTTGTCATAATCGTGAAGATGCTCAAGAACTTCTGAACATATAACAAGATCAATGCTATTGTCATCAAAAGGCAATCTATATGCTGAACCTTTTAAGAATTCAACTTCTTTTTTTGATAAGGATTTAAAGTACTCATAGCCCTCCTCAGCTTTTATTAGAGAGCTAGCATCCATATCTATACCGATACATTTAATATCTGGAAATTCCTGCATAACCCCAAATATGTGTCTTCCTTCACCACAACCAACATCGAGCATTAATTTTGCGTTCTCTAAATCATATTTTTGTAAATTAAAAGTTAGCATTGTTAAAATCCTCTATTGATTTATAAATTATATCTTCATATTGCTTAGTAATTTTGGTCCAATTAAAGGTTTTAATTATGTGCTTTCTACCTTCAATAGCCATATTAATATGATAATCATAATTATTTAATATATCTCTAATTGCATTAGATAACATTTTTGGATTTTTTGGTTCTATTAATGTTGCATAATTTCCTGTTAGTTCAGGTATTGAGGCTACGTTAGTCGCAACCAAAGGAACTCCACAGCTCATAGCTTCAATTACTGGATATCCGAAACCTTCATATAAAGAACTAACTATCGATATTGAACTAGTTGCATAAAGTTTTTTAATATCATCTTTGCTTATACCAGATTCAAAGAAAACACTTTCTTGTAGTTTTAATTTTTTGATAAGTCTTTCAGTATGACCATTTTCTTTTATTTTTCCAATAACAATAAGATGCATTTTAGGATATTCTTTTTTTAGTCTTTTAAGTGCCTTTAAAGAAAAATCTAAACCTTTTAGCGGTACATCAGCACTTGCAGTTGTAATTATTCTGTTTGGATTTCTAATGACTCCATTAATAGGAGAAAATTCATTAGTGTTAAGACCATTATTAATTACTGTAATTTTTTTTTCACTAACATTAAACTCCTTCATGACTCCCCTTTTTGAGCTTACTGAAGGCACGATTATCTTGTTTAATTTTGGTGCTACTTTTTTTTGCATTTTCAAAAAGGAATACCATCTATGCCTTGAAAGCCTATACTTAAAACTTGAGGACGTATCTAATTCATACTTATAATCAACAGTAATTGGGTGATGTACAATTTCAATTAATGGTATCTTCTTTTGTATCTCAAGCATCCCATAGCTTAATGATTGATTGTCAATAATTACATCATAGGTATTGTTATTGCTTAAGAAATCTTTTGCTCTTATACCAAAAGTTTTCGGTTCAGGAAATCCGCCAAAAAAAGCTGACACGAATTCGTAATAATCATTAAAATTTTTATTTTTTTTATTTGCTAATTTTTTAAACCTATCTTTCAAAGAAAAGGTTTCAAATAAATTTAGTCCAGGCAATTTTATTAATTTTATATTTTTATCCAAATTAGGATAAGGCGGTCCAGATATAACATCTATGCTATGGCCCATTGATAACAATGCTGATGATATATCTTTTACGTATACTCCTTGCCCTCCTCCGAATCGAGCACTTCTATAACTTAATAATCCTATTTTTAATTTTTGCAATGATTTTTTACTTAGTATGAGTTAGCCAATTTTTATATTTATTGTCTTTACCAGAAACTATATCTTTAAACTTAGTTTGAAGTTTTTCAGTAATATGTCCTCTTTTGCCACTATTAATTTGAATGTTATCCAATTTTGAAATTGGTGTTATTTCAACAGCGGTTCCAGTAAAAAATGCTTCGTCAGCATGTAACAAACTTGAGTATGATAAATTCTCTTCATATACATTAATATTAAGATCTTCAGCAATTTTTATAACAGACTGTCTTGTAATTCCGTTTAGACAAAAATCAATCTTTGGCGTGAAAAGTTCATTATTCTTAACAAGAAATATATTCTCGCCACTTCCTTCTGAAATAAAATCATTTTTATCCATCATTAAAGCTTCGTCTGCTCCTTTTTCTATAGCTTCGTTTAAAGCCATAGTATTACTGAAGTAAGTTCCAATAATCTTGTTTCCAGAATGTAAAGGATTATCGTATTGCTGATGTGAAGACTTTATAACCGATATGCCTTTTTCTTTTGATATAGGGTCCATATATGAGGGCCATTCCCAAGCAGCGATTGCAACATTCACACTTAAATCTCTTGCTCTGAGCCCTAGGCCTTCATTTCCTAAATAGACAATTGGTCTGATATATCCCTCTTCTAGTTTGTTTGCATTAAAAACATCACATTGAGCTTGATTGATCTCAGACTCTGAAAAAGGGATCTTAATATTTATTTTTGTTGCTGCATCAAAAAGTCTCTTGGTATGATCATCAAGTCTAAAAATTGCAGAAGAATCTTGCGTTTTATAAGCTCTTACTCCCTCAAATACCCCTGTACCATAATGCAGGGTATGAGAAAGAATATGAACATTTGTACTTTCCCACTTCTCAAGTGAGCCGTTTTGCCATATAAATTTTTTTTCAGTATTAATAAACACTATTCAAGATATAATTAACATAAGTATTATTGCAAAATCATACCTATAACAAAAGTAAAAAAATGCAAATCAACAAATCAATTTTTAGAAAATATGATATTAGAGGTATTTATCCTTCTCAAATTAATGAAAAAATTATTTCAAAAATTGGTGATGCTATATCTTTAAAATGCAATGCAGAAAACATCAACGAGATTTTTCTTGGTAGAGACGGAAGACTATCTGGAAAAACTTTGTTAGATGAACTTTCTAAATCTCTAGTAAAAAATGGAATCAAAGTAATTGATCTTGGCCTCATATCGACACCTTTGTTGTACTTTGCTGCTAAAAAGAATCAAAACAAAAGTGGAATAATGATTACAGGTAGTCATAATCCAAAAAATTATAATGGTTTGAAACTTGTAATAAATGATAAACCGGTTTCAGGCGATGAAATATATAAAATAGTTATCAGTAATAACGAAAAAAACTACTCGTTCAACCATCAAGGTGAAATAAAACGCAAAGACATAAAAAAAGAATACATTCAAGAAGTTAAAAAAAATATAATTACTGATGCAAAAAGAAAAATTAAAGTTGTTATTGATTGCGGAAATGGTGCTGCAGGTGTAATAGCTCCAAACCTTTACCGAGAACTAGGTTTTGAAGTAATTGAAATGTATTCTGAGATAGATGGAAATTTTCCAAATCATCATCCAGATCCAGGCAATATCAATAATCTAAAAGATTTAATCTCAAAAGTTAAAAAAGAAAATGCTGATTTGGGTCTAGCTTTTGACGGAGACGGAGACAGGGTTGGACTTGTATCAAATTTAGGAGAAATAATTTTTCCAGATAAAATACTAATGATGCTCTCAAAAGATATTCTTTCAAAAGAAATTGGAAGTATTATCTTTGACGTAAAATGCTCGAACGCTCTTGAGGAAATAATATCAGATTCTGGAGGTAAACCAATTATGTCTCCAACTGGTCACTTTCATATTAAAAATAGAATTAATAAGTATTCTCCATTATTAGCAGGTGAAATGAGTGGCCATATTTTTTTTAATGATAAGTGGTTTGGATTTGATGATGGTCATTATGCTGGAGCAAGAATTATAGAGTTGTTATGTAAAAGAAATTTGACGATTGCAGAAATTGACGAGGAATTACCAAAACTATTTTCTACACCCGAACTAAATATAGATGTAGATGATGAAGAAAAATTTCAAATAGTTGATGAATTTGCTTCAAAGTGTTCTATTAATGGAGATAAGATATTAATCGATGGAATAAGAATTAATTTTAAGAATGGTTGGGCTTTATTAAGAGCTTCAAACACGACTCCTAAATTAGTTTTTAGATTTGAAGGCAGGTCACAAAAAGATTTAAATCAAATTAAAAATATTTTTCTCAATGAACTTGCCCGCATTTGTCCATCTGTTAATATAAATCTAATTTACTAAATGAAAAAAGATAGAAAAAATATAATTTTACAAGCACTTGCAAGCATGCTTGAAGAAAGAAATATGTCAAAAATTACAACTGCTTCGCTCGCCGAAAAATCTAAAATTACTGAAGCAGCTCTATATAGACATTTTCCTAGTAAGAGGTCAATATATGCTGAATTATTTAAATTTTGTGATAGCGCTATATTTGATAAGTGTAATGAACTAAAAAAAAGTGATATTTCATCTAAAGATAAAGTTAAAAATGCCTTTCTTTTTTTTATGTTATTTGTTGAAAAAAATAAGGGTTTTGCCCGACTATTATCACGTGAAGCTCTCTCATCTGATGAACAAAATGTGAGCGATAATGTAAATCAATTCTATGAAAGATTTGAGTTAATAATTAGGCAAATCTTAAAAGAGGATGCATCAAACTTAAAAACGCAGCCAGGTATTTCATCTCAACTTATAGTTACCTTACTTGAAGGGAATATTAGCAGATACATTAGATCAAAATTTAAAGACTCCCCTTCTACTTACATAGAAAACTTATGGGATCTTGCCGCAATTTCTATTTTTAAAAACTAATTTATATTCTCATCAAGAAATAATTCAAAGTAAAAATTTTCATTAGCCTTAGAATCTATTTCACCTGTATCTTTATTAACTCGAACAAATGAAATATTTGATGGAATTGTATCTTGAGAAACTTCTAATGACTTTAATTTATAATCCATGTAATTAAGCCATATTGGAAGCGCTATTGTAGAACCGTATTCATCTTCTCCTAACGATGTAAAATCATCTGTTCCCACCCATACTGTTGTAACCAGATCATTATGAAAACCAGAAAACCATGTACTAACAGATTCATTTGTAGTACCAGTTTTACCGCCTATGTCATCTCGCTCTAAAAAAGCAGATTTACGCCCAGCTACACCACTTTTTAAAAAGCCCTTTAAAATGTCTTTAACTAAAAAAGATACCCTGATATCTATAGCGTTATCTTCAGAGTTTATCGGTGGTAGTAAGTAATACGGTCTATTTATATTCATTTCGATAGTATTAAGCCATGGAAATGCATTGATATTTTCAATATTTGTTTGAAGATTATAATCATTATGCGAAAAAATAGTATTACCGTACCTATCTTCGATCCTATCTATGTAGTGTAAATTAGATATTAAGCCTGTATTTGCAATTACGCTGTAAGCTCTTACCATTTCAGCAGATGAAAAGTTTCCTGAACCGAGAGCAAGAGACAAATCGTTTGGCAATCTTGTCTCTTTAAAACCAAAATTTTTTAAATGGTTATGCGCCTTACTAATTCCTAGTTCCCTTAATATTTTTATGGAGACAATATTTACTGATTTTGTTAATGCTTCTCTTATGGAGATTGGTCCATAAAACTCCCCTGTATAATTTTGAGGTCTCCATACACTCTCTAAATTTTTATCTTCAAAAGAAATTGGGGCATCATTAATTAATGTTGACAAATTATATCCATTTGATAGAGCTGCACTATATATGAAAGGTTTAAAGCTTGAACCAGATTGTGGATATGATTGTCTAACTCGATCAAAATTACTATCATTAAAATTTTTACCTCCAAGATATGAGATCACTTCACCAGTTTTTGGATTAATTGAAATTAAAGATGCTTCTGCAAGAGGTATTTGGTCTAATGTATAAAATCCATTATCTGCTTTTAAATAAACGAAATCGCCAAAAATTAACAAATCATTAAAATTTTGAGGTTTTTTATCTCTTTTATTAATTGTTATTTTATTTCTTGCCCACTCATACTCGTTAGACCATTTAATACTAATTAATTCGAAATTTTGATCTAAGGCTACGAATTCATAATCCGTAACATCTACTACAATAGCCTTAAGGTGGGTTTTATAATATGGATATTCGTCAAATATATTAATGATCTGATTAGAAATATCATTTTTATCAAAGTCAATTTCATTTATGTAATCCTCGTTGAATATTAATTCGATATTTCCTTTTTTAAATAATTTTTGTTTTTCTGAAGAAAAAAGATATGCATAATTTTGGGGTTTTCTCCAACCATGCCTTTTATCATATTCAAATAATTCTTTTAACATGCTCTCTTGAGCAATATTTTGAGAGACAGAATCTATTGTGGTATACACAGACCAACCTTCTTTATAAGCGTTTAGACCATACCTTTTTATAATTTCTTGTCTTACTAATTCTGAAATATAACTACCGTCCACTTCATATAAATTAATATCACTAGCTAACTTAATATCTTCTGAAATAGCCTGCTCATATTCATATTCGCTAATAAAGTCTTGCATTAACATTCTTGATAAAATCCAGTTTCTTCTTTGAAGAGTTCTACGAGGATTTTTTACAGGATTAATTCTTGAGGGTAATTGTGCCAAAGAAGCAATCGTAGCTGACTCACTCAATGAAAGTTCAGCTAAAGATTTATTAAAATATGTATTTGCGGCAGCCTCAATTCCGTAAGATCTATTTCCTAAAAAAATTCTATTAACGTAAAGCTCAAAAATTTCTTCTTTATCTAACTCTCCTTCCAGTTCTAAAGCTAAGAATATTTCTTTAATTTTTCTATCAATTGTTTGCTCTCTTGTTAATAGATAGCCCCTTACAACTTGCATTGTTATTGTCCCCCCACCTCCCTGACAACCTGAGGGACTTAAACATCTAATAAACGATCTAATTAACCCTGTATAACTTAAGCCCTGATGATTAAAAAAATTATCATCCTCAGCAGCTAAGAAAGCATTTCTTATATTCTCAGGTATATCTTCATAATCAATTGATCGTCTTTTAATTTCACCAAATTCACCTATTAATATTTTATCTTTTGTATAAACTTTTAATGGCATTTGTAGTTCAGCTTGATCTACTAAGTTTATTTCTGGTAAATTTGGTTTGTATAGAGCATATACAATTACAATTGTTATAACTCCAAAAATACATAACAAAATTGATGACAAGAAACATATTTTCAAAAATTTTTGCATACTCTATTCTAAATCTTTACTTCAAAAGAATATATCATTATGAATTTAAAAAGTGTATTTCTTCTCTAAAATGTTAAAATCTCTGACTTATTAATTAAGTATGAATATTTTTATAGTTGGTCCTATGGGTTCCGGTAAGTCTACCGTCGGAAAAATTATTTCTAATGAAATGTTTCTTAATTTTTTTGATACTGATGATGAAATCGAAACAAGAACAGGGGCATCTATTGATTGGATTTTTGATCTCGAGGGTGAAACAGGTTTTAGAAAAAGAGAGTCCGCCATTCTCGAAGAAATGGTAAAGATGAATTCAATTGTTTTATCAACTGGAGGAGGAATAATTTTATCAGAGAGCAATAGAGAATTGTTATCATCAAGAGGAACCGTATTTTATCTTTCCACACCCATAGAGGTCCAAGTTGAAAGAACTGCTAAAGATAAAGATAGGCCACTTCTTAAAAACGGAGATGCATCAGAAATTTTAACTAAACTTCATGAAGAAAGAGAAGATTTATATCAAAAAGTTTCAGATTATATTGTTGAAACTGAAAATAAATCTAGTCAAGAGGTAGCAGGAGAAATTATTAATTTAGTAAAAATTTAATTATGGCATTAGTTGTAGCAGGTACAGGTTCAAAAAAATATCCTATTCATATCACCGCTAAAGGTCTTCAAAAGACTATTCTAAACTCTCAGATAAGTGCAAAAGAAAAAGTACTAATAATTACAGATGATGGATTGCCACAAAAATATATATCAGATTTAAGAAAAGGAATTAAAAATAAAAATATACATGTCTTTAAAATCAAACAAGGAGAAAAATCAAAATCAATCAAAACGTATAAAAAAATAATAGATACAATGCTAGATTTGAAATTTTCTAGATCAGATAAATTGATTGCTCTTGGTGGCGGCGTAGTTGGCGATATAACTGGATTTTGTGCAGCTACATTCATGAGAGGTATTAATTACATCCAAATCCCTACTACCCTTTTAGCTCAAGTTGACTCATCTGTTGGAGGTAAAACAGCAATAAATACTCAACATGGTAAAAATTTAATAGGAGCATTTTACAATCCAGTCCTTGTATTAATTTCTACTAATTATTTAAAAACTTTGCCTGACTCGCAATATAAATCTGGATTAGGCGAAGTAATAAAGTATGCATTTATAGAAAACAAAAAATTGAGGACAATAATTAATCAAAATGATAAAAAAATAATAAATAAAGAATCTACTGTCCTTAAAAAGATAATCGAAGAATCGATTAAGACTAAAGCCAAAATTGTTACAAAAGATGAAAAAGAAAATGGTATAAGGGCTATATTAAATTTTGGACACACTTTTGGACATGCAATTGAAGCTCACAATAAATATAAAAATATTTCACACGGAGAAGCTATCACTCTGGGCATGATTATAGCTGCAAAAATCTCCCTATTTGAAGGGCATATAAAAAGTCATCAACTTGATAATATAGTAAATACAATTAAATCTCTAAAATTAAATAGCGATTATAAAGATTACAATTATGAAAAACTTAGCAAATATCTTAAAGTTGATAAAAAAGTATCCAAAGGAAAATTAAACTTAATTTTAATTAACAAAAATTTTAAAGCATTTAAAACTTCTAATTTTAATTTAAAAAATATAAAAAAAGCATTATCTTAGGCAGCGCTTGAAGTAGTTGCGTTAAGTAAATCTTTTATATTGGAAGCAGCTGGCATGACAAGCCAAAAATAAGGTTCAAATTTTTCAAAATCATCTAAAATTTCTCTTGCTTTTATACTTTTTGTAAATTTATAGTGATTCTCAATAAGTTCTTTAAGATATTTCCTGTGAGGCTGCATTTCCTCAGTAGTTATTCTCTCTAAATTAATTAAACTTCTATTGCATTTATCAAAAAATGTTCTGGTTTCATCAAGCACATATGCAAATCCTCCAGTCATTCCTGCACCAAAATTAACTCCAGTATCTCCTAGTATAGTTATATGTCCACCAGTCATATATTCACAACAATGATCTCCAGTTCCTTCTACCACTGCGTTTGCACCAGAATTTCTTACAGCGAATCTTTCACCAGCAAAACCAGAAACATACAGTTCTCCTCCTGTTGCACCATATAAACAAGTATTACCAACTAAAACTGTTTCTTTATTTTCTTTAGCATAATCAAATGAATTTTTAATAATAATCCTACCTCCATTCATGCCTTTACCCACATAATCATTAGCATCGCCGTCAATTATTAAATTCAGATTATTTGCATTCCAACAACCAAAACTTTGTCCCGCCGACCCTTTAAAATAAATATTTATTTTATTTTTAAGGCCATCTTCTCCATACTTACTTGCAATATAACCAGATATATTTGCTCCAATTGATCTATCAATATTTGAGATATTAAATCTATAATCTCCTGATTTTTGAAGATTTATATCTTCTTTAATCTTGGTAAATATTTGTCTGGATAATTTGCCTTTGTCCCATGGATCGTTTCTTTTTAATGAGCAAAAATGTGATTCTTTAATTTTTGTATTAGTTTCAAGCAATCCAGATAAGTCAATAAATTTAAATTCACTAGAATACTCGGTATCTTCAACTAAATATTGAGTTTGTCCAATAACATCCTCTAATTTATTAAGTCCCATTTGTTGTAAATGTTCACGAACATCATCAGCGATAAATCTAAAATAATTCATCACTCTCTCTTTTTCTCCTACAAAATGCTGATTGATAAGATCCTCTCTTTGAGTTGCGACTCCAGTAGCACAATTATTTAAGTGACATATTCTTAGATACTTACATCCCATTGCAATCATTGGACCAGTGCCAAAACCAAAAGACTCTGCTCCTAATGCAGCTGCTTTAATCACATCCAATCCAGTTTTCATGCCGCCATCTACTTGTAATCTAACCTTATGTCTCAATCCAGCATTTCTTAAGCTTTGATGCACCTCTGAAAGACCTAATTCCCATGGTGATCCAGCATACCTTATTGAACTTAAAGGACTAGCTCCGGTACCTCCATCATGACCTGAAATTGTTATTAAATCGGCATAAGCTTTTGTTACTCCGCAAGCAATAGTTCCAACACCAGGTTCAGAAACCAATTTAACAGAAACTAAAGCTTTAGGATTTATTTGCTTTAAGTCATAAATTAATTGAGCTAAATCTTCAATAGAATAAATATCATGATGAGGAGGTGGAGATATTAGTGTAATTCCTGGCGTTGAATATCTTAATTCTGCTATTAATTCATTAACTTTGCCTCCTGGAAGTTGACCACCTTCACCAGGTTTAGCGCCTTGAGCAATTTTAATTTGAAGCACTTCGGCATTTACTAAATAATGCGGAGTAACTCCAAACCTACCTGAAGCAATTTGCTTTATTTTTGACATTTTATTTGTTCCGTATCTATGCTTAGCTTCGCCACCTTCTCCTGAATTAGACCTAGCGCCAAGACTATTCATTGCTTCGGCCAATGTTTCATGTGCTTTTGGTGAAAGAGATCCAAGACTCATACCAGCATAATCAAATCTTTTAATTATTGAGTCTCTAGACTCAACATTTTTAACTGCTCTTGTTTTTTTAATTTTTAATAGATCTCTTAACATTGCAGGAGGTCTGCTATCAACAAGACTAGAATATTCTTTATATATTTTGTATGAACCGGTCGAAACAGACTCTTGGAGTTTTTTAACTACTTCTGGATTATATGTATGATATTCACCTCCATGAACATATTTCAGAAGACCTCCCACATTCAAATCAGATAAATTTGATCTTGCATATTTATCGATATTTCTTATTTCTTGATCAAAGATGTAGAAATCTTTTCCTTGAATCCTACTAACTGTATCAGTAAAACACATATCTATTATCTCTTCGTTTAACCCTACAATTTCAAATAGCTGCGCACCTCTGTAACTAGAAATTGTTGAAATGCCCATTTTGGAAATTATTTTTAAAATACCTTTATTAATCCCTTTTCTATATCTGGCACAATTTTGATGAGGGTCTCCCTTTAATTCATTTCTATCTGTAAGATCCAAAATAGTTTGATATGCTAAAGTTGGATAAACTGCGGTTGCTCCAAATCCAATTAAACATGCTATCTGATGCGTATCTCTTGCTGATGAGGAAGAAATTAATATATTAACTTTAGATCTTAAACCAAGCTTAACTAAGTATTGGTGAACACATCCAACAGCAAACAAAGCATTTATTGGAAGAAAATTTTTCTCTGGTAGTTCTTCAACTAAATGAATAATTGTATTTCCTTTATTTGCACTGTTTTTTACCTTTTTCTTAAGATCATTTAAAGCTTTTTTTAAATTAATATCTTTTTTGTACTGAAGCTTAATTTCATCAGACTTAAAATATGGATTATCTAATATTGATTGCAATTTCTTATATGATAAAACTGGAGAGGTTGTGACTAATCTTTTTGCGTGTTCAGAGGTTTCATTGAAAATATTTAGTTCTGGTCCATAACAAGTTTCAAGAGACATAACACTTACCTCTCTTAGTGAGTCAATTGGTGGATTTGTAACTTGTGCAAATTGCTGTCTAAAATAATCATAAATTTGTCTATTTTTTTTACTCATTACAGCCAAAGCTGTGTCATCTCCCATTGAACCAGTTCCTTCCTGAGATTCTATTGCAAGAGGTTTTATAACTGAGGATCTTTCTTCTTTGGATAACAAGAATAACTTTGAAGAAATTTTAAATTCATCTGAGCTTATTTTTCTAAGTCCCGGTCCCTCATACTTATCAAGACTCGACTCAATATAAATTGCATTTTCTCTAAGCCATTCTCTATATGGAGCTTTCTTTCTTAACTTTTGATCAATTTGTTTTTCAGAGAATATTTCACCAGTTTTTGTATTAATAGCAATAATTCCGCCTGGCGAGACTCTACCTTTAAATGTAACTTTACTCTGATCAATTGGATTAATTCCTGTTTCTGATGCAATTGAAATGATGTTATCAGTATCTATTTGAAATCTTGCAGGTCTTAGACCGTTTCTATCAAGCACACAAATTGCCCAGTCTCCATCTGTCATAACTATTCCGGCAGGGCCATCCCAAGGCTCTAAATGCATGGAATTAAATTCATGGAATCCCCTTACATCTGGATCTAAAAGTTGAGCATTTTGCCAAGCTGGAGGCAATAACATTCTTATAGCTTTTAATAAATTAATTCCTCCTTCTGATAAAACTTCAATCATATTATCCAAAGCCGAAGAGTCTGAACCGTTCTCATTAACAATGTTTTTAAAATTTTGTATCTTAGGAATATTTTTAGTTTTAAAGTTACCAAATCTAGCTTTAGCCCAGTTTCTATTTCCTCTTATTGCATTTATCTCACCATTATGCGCTAACAGCCTAAAAGGTTGAGCTAAATGCCACTGGGGAGTTGTATTTGTTGAAAATCTTTGATGAAAAACACATATTGAACTTTTAAAGTATTGAGAACTAAGATCTATGTAAAATTTTGCTAGATCTATTGGCAACAAAAGACCTTTATAAATTATAGTTTTTGAAGATAAGCTGCAAAAATATAACTTCTCATCATCTAAATAAAGTTCTTCTATATATTTTCTTGATTGAAATAAAGCTGTTTGAAATTTCTGCTCTGTTATGTCTTTATTAATTGGCTCTATAAATAATTGATAAATATTTGGGACACAATTGTTTGCAATTGTTCCAAGTACAGATTTATCAATAGGAACTTGTCTGAGAGAAATTAATTTTAATCCTTCTTCATTTAAAATACTTGTTATTTTTTTGAGAGGCTTTTTAGTATGTTGATGAAAAAATATTTGACCAATAGCGAATCTATCAGACAAAACAACATTTTGCTCATTTTTCAAAGTTTTTTTAAAGAAGTTTTTATCTATATCTAGCAGCAGTCCGCATCCATCACCAGTCTTATTATCTGAACCAATCCCGCCTCTATGAGTCATACTAATCAAAGCTTTAATTGAATCTAAGACGATTTTTCTAGATTTTTTCCCTTCAATACTTGCTATTAAGCCAAAACCGCAGTTATCACGAAATTCATTATTTTTAAATAATTTTGGCATATTTTAATTTGGGATATCTAATTCTAACAAACTAAATACCTTTTTTGAATAAAAAGTGTCATACTATGTCATACTCAATCTAATCAAAAATGGCACATAAAAATAAACAATTTAAAATTGAAAAAGGGCTTATGCTTTTTACTCAACCTAAATCACCTTTCTTTTATGGAAAAATTAGAATTAATGGAAAATATAAAACAAAATCTTTTGCACCAATTTTAGAATTCTCACAAGCAAAGAAAAAACTATATGATTGGCGCGAAGAATTAATTAATTCAAATTTCACCAACAACTCATATAAAAAAGAAAGTAATGACAGGAATGAGTATGTTGCCTTTAAAAAGCTTGACAATAATTTTCAATTTCTTGATGTGGGCAGATTTGATCCAATTAAAAAACCACCTAACGAAAGAGTAATCAATTTTGTTGAGATATATGAAGAATACAATCAAGCTCAAGCTGCAAATCAGGCACATAGATGTTTAGATTGCGGTAATCCATATTGTGAATGGAAATGTCCCGTCCATAATTATATCCCTGACTGGTTGAAACTTGTAAATGAAGGAAATATTCTGGAAGCAGCTGATTTATGTCATTCTACTAACACCCTTCCAGAAGTATGTGGAAGAGTCTGTCCTCAAGATCGATTATGTGAAGGTGCTTGTACATTAAATGATGGATTTGGCGCTGTTACAATTGGTTCTATTGAAAAATTTATCACTGAAAAAGCATTTGAATTAGGATGGAAACCTGATTTATCTCACAGAAAATGGATAAATAAAAAGGTAGCAATTATTGGAGCTGGGCCAGCTGGAATTTCATGTTCAGATGTTCTAATTAGATCAGGAATTCATTGTGATGTTTTTGATAAAAATAAAGAAATTGGAGGTTTGCTTACATATGGTATTCCAGAATTTAAATTAGAAAAATCAGTTGTAAGAAGGAGAAAAAAAATATTAGAAGAAATGGGAATTAAATTTCATTTAGGAAAAGAAGTTGGCAAAGATATACCTTTCAACAAGATCTTTAACAACTATGATGCAGTATTTCTAGGAATGGGTACCTATACATCTCTTGAGGGAGGTTTTAATGGCGAAAAATTACCTGGGGTATATAAAGCAATAGATTATTTAATTTCTAATACAAAAAAAATACTTAATCCCAAAATAGAATATGATGAATTTATTGATCTAAAAGGGAAAGATGTAATTGTTTTAGGTGGCGGAGATACAGCTATGGACTGCAACAGAACAGCAATTAGACAAGGCGCAAAATCTGTAACATGTTTATATCGAAGAAATGAATCGAATATGCCAGGCTCAAGAAGAGAAGTTAAAAATGCAAAAGAAGAAGGCGTATCTTTTGAATTTAATGTTCAACCAATCGATATTTTAGGTAAGAATAAAGTTAACGCTGTTAAAACTGTAAAAACTATTTTAGGTGAAAAAGATCATAACGGAAGAAAGATACCAATCACAGTTCCAAATTCAGAGAAAATTTATAAGGCAGATGCTGTGATTGTTGCCTTTGGCTTTAGAGCAAGTCCAGCAACATGGTTTAAAGATTTTAATATTCAAGTTAAAAAAAATGGTCTAGTAATTGCTGAAGAGAAACAAAATTTTAAATTTCAAACTTCTAACAAAAAAATTTTTTCAGGTGGAGACATGGTAAGAGGATCTGACCTAGTAGTTACGGCTATATGGGAAGGAAGAGAAGCTGGTAAAAGTATAATAAAATATCTGTCATGAGTATTTTAAATTCTTCTTTAATGTTAGCCCTGAATAAAGAAAACCTTAAAACACCGCCTGTTTGGTATATGAGGCAAGCTGGTAGATATATGAAGGAGTACAGAGATATTAGAAAAAAATTCAAAAATTTTTTAGATATGTGTAAAAATCCTGATGTTTGTTGTGAACTAGCACTACAACCAATAAACGCATTCGATCTTGATGCTGCAATATTGTTTTCAGATATATTAACAATTCCTGACGCATTTGGTCTTGAGGTAAGCTTTATTGAAAATCAGGGACCTGTTTTTAATATGCCTATTGATAATCCAAATCAAATTAAAAACCTAAAAAGATTTGACCCTCAAAAGCTTTCGTATGTATATAAAGCTGTCAAAAATATTCGCAATGTTTTGAGTCCAGATATCCCTCTGATTGGTTTTTCTGGAAGTCCATGGACACTTGCAGCTTATTCCATAGAAGGACGTTCATCAAAAGATTTTAAGAAAACTTTAGCTTTTTTAGAGGCTCATGAAAAAGAATCTCATATGTTTCTTGATATTCTAACTAATGCATGTTTTGAATATTTAAAAGAACAGGTAAAAGCTGGAGTAAATGTAATACAGATATTTGACTCATGGGCTAATCTTTTAAATGAAAATATGCTGCATAGTTACTCTCACCAATACTTAAAAAGTTTAATAGGTCGTCTTAAAGAAGATCTAATAACTTCAAAAATACCAATTATTTTGTTTTCAAGAAATCCAAAATGTGAAATAGAAAATCTTATAGAAACTAAAGCAGATTGCATAAGTTTATATTGGAATATGAACGATTTTGATCTTGATATAATTAATGGCAAAGTAGCAATTCAAGGAAATTTAAACCCAGAAGTATTACTGCAATCAAGAGAGATTATTAAACAAGAAACATATAAAATCTTAGATAAGTTTAAAGACTTTAATGGCTATATTTTTAATTTAGGTCATGGAATAACCCCCAATATAGATCCTAATAACATAAAATACCTTACAGACATTATTAGAGAGTACTAATCTTTCCAAAGCCTAATAAGTCCTTCCTGGGTGCATGATGCAATTAATTTACCGTCTCTAGAGAAAATTGAACCCCTAGAAAATCCTCTAGCATTTCTGGTAATTGGACTCTCAATCGTATACAAAAACCAGCCATCTAAATCTAATTTTCTATGAAACCACATTGCATGATCTAGGCTTGCATTTTGAAAATTTTTAGTCAAAAAGTTTACTCCAACAGAATTATTAGCTGCCGCTAAAAGTCCCATATCAGATATATATAACAAAAAAGCCTGTTGAATAACTTGATCATTGGGTAGTTTTCCTTCTGTTCTTATCCATGTGTTTTTGTAAGGCGGCATTCTTTTAGGGTTAAAGTAGTTTTGTTCTTCAACTGGCCTCATTTCAATTTCTCTTTGTCTGATAAACATTGGCATATCTTCTTTCTTCATATTTAATTTTTCTAATACAGCTTCTCTAATCTCAAGTTCATTTTTTAAAGTTTCAGGTTCTGGAACCTTTGGCATTTCTATTTGATGCTCAAGACCTTTTTCATTTTTTTGGAATGAAATTGAACAATTAAATATTGCCTCTCCATCCTGAATTGCTTTTACAGTTCTAGTAGTAAAACTTTTACCATCTCTAATTCTATCAACAGTAAATGTAATAGGTTTTTCCATGTCTCCCGGTCTTAAAAAATATGAATGAAAAGAATGAGCAAAATGCTTAGGATCTACAGTTTTATATGCAGCTATTAAAGTTTGAGCCATTACTTGTCCGCCAAATATTCTTTTATATCCGACATTTCTACCAGACCAAATAAATATATCTCTATCAATTTGAGTCAAATCAAACAATTCTAATGATCTTATTAAAGGAGATTTTTTATTCATCTAGCATGCACTCAAGCCTCCATCAATAACTAATTCAGTTCCTGTAATGAAAGATGATTCATCGGATGCTAAAAAAACTGCTGCATTTGCTATATCAATTGGTTCTGCTAATTTTCTTAAAGGTATTTGTTTGACAAGCTTTTCTTCAATATTTCTATCAGGAGCTGAATCTATCATATTTTGAACCATTGCAGTTCTTGTGAAAACAGGATGAATTGAATTACATCGCACTAGATTAGTAGTTTTAGCGCAATGAAGAGCTACTGATTTTGATAAATGTCTGACTGCCGCTTTTGATGAATTATATGCAGACAGATTGTGTGATGCGATTATACCTGACATAGAAGAAATATTAATAATAGAGCCAGCCCCAGAATCTCGCATCAATGGCAATGCATATTTGCATCCTAAAAAAACAGAGTCTAAATTTACCTTATGCACCTTATCCCATGAAAGCATGTCTGTACTTTCAACATCTCCTCCTCCTCCAATGCCGGCATTATTTACAAGAATATTTAGAGAGTTATATTTATCTTTAATTTCTTGAATTACCGATTTCCATTGGTCTTCAGATGTCACATCATGCAAAAAATGTTTACATGAAAGTTCTTTTGCAGTTTCTAATAGAGCTTCTTCGTTAAGATCACTAATTATAATAGTTGCTCCATGCTCAATCATTAGTCTTGCCATTTCTTTCCCAAGCCCTTGAGCAGCTCCAGTTATTAGACCTATTTTATTTTTTAATCTATCTGACATAATTCATCCTATTTAAAAATATATCTTACATTGTTTATAAAAAAACTAGAACTTTAAACCTTCAAAAGGTAGGATATTGGGTCCAAATATAACTTTTATAAAATATGACAATAAATCAACAAATTGATCTGCCAAAAAAACCTGATGCAAAGTTTAGTGTATCTAAAATTTTTAATATTGACTCCAAGCTTAACGTTGGAGGTTTCAAAAAGAAAAATGCATGGGTTCCTGAAATTGATGAGTCATATGTCTTTGATAAAGAAACTACGCTTGCGATATTAGCTGGATTTGAAAACAATAGAAGAGTGATGATTCAAGGTTTTCATGGAACAGGCAAATCTACACATATTGAACAGATTGCTGCAAGACTTAACTGGCCTTGTGTAAGAATTAATCTTGATAGTCATATAAGTAGAATTGATCTGCTGGGAAAAGATGTTATTAAATTAAACGAAGGTAAACAAATTACAGAGTTTCATGAAGGGTTATTGCCATGGTCAATTCAAAATCCTGTTGCACTGGTTTTTGATGAATATGATGCTGGCAGGCCAGATGTAATGTTTGTAATACAAAGGATATTAGAAGTTGAAGGTAAATTAACTCTTCTTGATCAAAATAAAATTATCACTCCTCATCCTTCTTTTAGGTTATTTGCAACAACAAATACTGTAGGACTAGGAGATATGACTGGTTTATATCATGGCACTCAACAAATTAATCAAGGTCAAATGGATAGATGGCATATTCTAGCAACATTAAATTATTTAAACTCAAATCAGGAATTCAAAGTGGTTACAGCAAAGTTGAAAGAATTAAAAGGGGCTAAAAATGAGGAAATCATAAAAAACATGATAAAGCTAGCTAATTTAACTAGATCTGGATTTAGCAATGGGGATATTTCTACTATCATGTCACCAAGAACTGTAATAGCTTGGGGTCAAAACTATAAAATATTTAAAGATCTTGTAATCTCTTTTAAGCTTACATTCTTAAATAAATGTGATGATATAGAAAAATCTATTATTTCAGAATATTTTCAACGCTGCTTCGATATTGAAATAGATGATTTAAATTAATTTGACAAATATGGGATGGAGTATTCATAGGGAGAAATTGCATCAAGCAGCAATATCAACTGCTAAAGCAATTTCAAAAAATAAGAAAATAGTTTCGAGCACCGGATTATCGCAAAGACCTCCAAATATAAATCAAGTAAAAATACCACTAGCTCCCCAATCTAAAAACAATATTTATGAATGGAGAGGTGAAGCCGACTTTCAAGCTTTTTGGCATTTATTTCATAAAATTTCAAATGAAATTAATCTTACTCTTCCTGCAAAAATGATATTCAATGAACTTGAAATATCTCGGGTTGAAATACTAGGGTGCAGAGAATACAAAGGCTCACAAAAAAATATTAATAAATATATAAATTCAAAAAGCAACGAGTTCAAAGATGAAGAAACCTTAAGTTATATATCTTATGGTTCTAACCTATGGTTAAAAGAAATTGCAGGTTTTGAATTAAATGATAAGTCCAAAAAAATATTAAAAGCATTTTTAAACAAATATAAAGTCGATAAATTTCGCCCTAAATTTAAAAAAGAATTATATAAAAATATTAGTAACCAAAAATCATTTGAGGAAGTAAGCTTAAGTTTTTTGAAAGAACTTGGTCTTTTAAAGCAGGTTGATGAAGAAAGTCCAGAGGATAGTTTTGAAAATGCCCCCGGTTCTAGTGATGACATTAATGATCAAGATATCAATGAAGAAGCATCAGAGGAAATTTCTGAAAAATTGAGCACGCAAGAAACTAATTCAAAAGTAGATATAGAAATTCAAGAAGAGGTATCTTCTTATGATGATACTGCAATTGAAGAAGAAATTGATGGGATGATTCAATCTCATCAAATATTTAACACGTCCATCAAAAGAAATTATTCTATTTATACTACTGATTTTGATGAGATTATAGATGCAAAAGATCTTACTACACTAGATGAGTCTAAAAGATTAAGAAATCAATTAGATAACTTGATAAAGCCGCATATACCCACAATAGGTAAGCTCGCTAATAGGCTTCAAAGATTGCTATTGGCAAAACAAAATACAAGCTGGAGTTTTAATCTAGAAGAAGGAATATTAGATAATGCAAGATTGCACAGAGTAATTACTACCCCAAATTATCCTTTAAGTTATAAGCAAGAAGCAACTAATAAATTAAAAAATACTGTTGTCACACTCTTAATAGATAATTCTGGTTCAATGAGAGGCAGGTCAATAAGTTTAGCTGCAATATGTGCTGATATTATTGGAAGCACTCTTGAGAGATGTCAAATAAAAACTGAAATTTTAGGTTTTACGACCAAGCATTGGAAGGGAGGTGACTCTAAAAAACTTTGGGCAATCAATGGAAACAAATTAAATCCAGGAAGACTTAATGATATAAGGCATATTATATATAAAGCAGCAGATAACAGTTGGAGAAGAACAAAAAAATATTTAGGCGTTATGCTCAAAGAAGGTCTACTCAAAGAAAATATTGATGGTGAGGCTCTATCATGGTCGCATGAGAGATTAATAAAAAGACCTGAAGAAAGAAAAATTTTAATAGTAATATCTGATGGTGCTCCAGTCGATGACAGCACTTTGTCTTCAAATAGAGAAGATTTTTTAGACAATCATCTAAAAGAAATAATTTTCGAAGTTGAAAACAATAGTCCTGTTGAATTACAAGCAATAGGAATTGGTCATGATGTTTCAAAATACTATAAAAATGCAATAACAATTAATAGAGCTGAAGACCTTGGCAAAGTACTTCTAGATGAATTAACAAAACTTTTCAACGAAAGTTAATTATTATAAAATTAGTAATTATGTTTGCGGTGTAAACATTTGTATATAAATTTACTTTAATCAATGAAAATAAGAAAACAAAACGGTCCTCCTGAAGATTTATTATATTTTGATGAAGATTTAGATCTAAGCCAAAGCAATGTCGAAGATGTGGTAGAGATTTTTAATACTCCTTTAACTGGTTCATATAACTGGGACTATACGACCTCTGATAATCGCATAAAGAAGCTATACGAACTCGGCAAAGAATTAAATTGGAATGGGTCTATTGATCTTAACTGGGACTATACTCATCCAGCTGATAAGAATATTATTGAATCTGATGAGGAACTTCCGCATGAATCACTAAAAGCATATGAAAATTTAACTGCAGAAGAAAAAATTTTATTTGATAGACATTCTACTGCAGAGTTAATGAGCCAGTTCTTACATGGTGAGCAAGGTGCATTATTGGTTGCCTCGCAACTAGCCTCATGTGCTCCTACTTATAATGCTAAATTATATGCTGCATCACAAACATTTGATGAAGCAAGGCATGTTGAGGTTTTTAATAGATATCTTCAAGAAAAAATTGGCATTCACTATCCCATCAATCCAGCTTTAAAATTATTACTTGATAAAATTCTTACTGATGAAAGATGGGATTTAAAATTTATAGGCATGCAAATAATTATTGAAGGCTTAGCTCTTGCAGCTTTTCAGATGCTTAAATCAATCACAAAAGACCCTCTTTTGAAACAGCTATTGCACTATGTTGTAAGAGATGAAGCGAGACATGTAACCTTTGGAATAAATTACTTAGAAGAATATATCAAAACACTTTCACCAGAAGAAATTGAAGACAGAGCTCAGTTTGCTTATGAAGCGTGCGTTATTTCTAGAGAAAGATTAATAAATACTAAAGCTGAGCAAAGATTCTTAAAAATGACCGAAGAAGAAGCTAGAGAATTTTCTATGAATACTAAATCTTTTGAAATGTTTAGAAATTTCCTTTTTTCTAGAGTAATTCCTAATCTATCAAGAATAGGCCTGCTAACAGAAAGTGTAAGACCAAAATTTGATGCTTTAGGGTTACTTGAATATGAACATGCACCAGATGACTTTGAATGTGACTGGGCTGAGATGAAAAAACCGCTCGAAAAATTTGGACAAATCCCAACTTCTCTTTGAAAAATTAAAATAGGAAATTAATTATGTCTAAACACTCTGCACTTAATACATTTGGAAGATCAGGCAATCCTGCATTTACAAAAAACTTTTCAGGCTCATATGATATTCCCTTAAATGAGAGAATGACTTTAAATGGTGCTGTTAATAAAACTGGAATTTTATTATCTTTATGTTTTGGTGGCGCTTTTGTAGGATGGAATTTTCAATTACTATCTATTCCTGCAGCAATAATTGGATTTATTCTGGCAATGGTTACAATTTTTAGAAGTCCTTCAAAAGCTGGTTCTACTGCTCCACTCTATTCTTTTGCACAAGGTGTATTTTTAGGTGGACTTACCCATTTTTTTGAAGATAGCTATGGAGGGATTGCGATTCAAGCAATTGGACTAACATTTGGGATTCTAGCATCTTTATTATTCTGTTATAAAAGTGGAATTATTAAACCTACAGAAAACTTTAGATTGATGGTATTTTCAGCAACTGTTGGTATTGGAATTCTATATTTAATAAGCATTGTAATGAATATCTTTGGTGGAGCCAGCATAAGTTTTATCCATTCAAATGGTTTGGCTGGAATAGGATTCTCCCTTTTTGTTGTAGCAATTGCATCTTTAAACTTAGTTTTAGATTTTGATTTTATTGAAGAAGGTGCTGAGCAAGGATTGCCAAAATACATGGAATGGTATGGAGCTTTTGCTCTTATGGTGACACTAATTTGGTTATATATGGAAATTCTAAGACTGCTTGCAAAACTAAGAAGTAGGTAAATAATTTGAACTCAATTATTTTTGGAGCTATTGCCATATTGTCGTTGGTAATTTTTTTTAATCTTGGTAAAGTAAGAGCCTCTGAAAAACAGAGAAATAGGGACAATAAAATAGACTGGTCAAATACTAAATATCAAAATTTCTACAAAGGCTTTTTAATTATAGTTGTCATGGTTTTACTGACAGCTTTAGTGATTAGTTATTTAAAATAGTTTTAAAATTATGAGAATTAAAAATTTTATATTGGGTGATTATTTCTTAATTGTATCTTTATTGTATTTAACATTTACAATAAATGCAGAGAATATATCTGCTCCAATTGTTCAACCTGGAGCGCCAGGAAGTCCATCAAAAATACTTAGTGAAAGTGAAGCAACTGCAATAGCAAATACTTCATATATAGATGCTGATATTACATTTTTACAAGGAATGATTGTCCATCATGAACAAGCAATAGTGATGTCAGAAATGGCCGATCAAAGAACTAACAACAAATCAATATTAGATCTTGCAAAAAGAATTGACGTATCTCAAAAAGATGAAATTAATTTTATGGAAAGTTGGCTAAAAGATAGGAATGAATATATTCATTCTTCGCATTCACATGAACACAAAATGCATATGCATGCAAATATGGCAGGAATGGCATCACCAAAACAACTAGAAGATTTAAGAAGCTCTAAAAGTACAGATTTTGATAGGCTGTTTTTGCAATTAATGATAACTCATCATGATGGCGCTCTTGAGATGGTTGAAGAACTAAAAAAATATCCAGGAAATGCTTATGACCCTATTTTGAATGAATTTGTCTCTGATCTTGTAAATGATCAAGGAGTTGAAATTGAAAGAATGAATAAAATATTAGTGGGTCTTTCAAATGATCCAAGATCTAGCCTAACTCCAGGTCTATTTATTGCTGATGAGGCAATCCTGAACATGGAATTAGTAGCTTCTTTGAAAAAACCAACAGGTTTCTATGATCCAAACAATCCATCTGCTAAAGGTTCTGAAGATCTAACTGAAGATAATAAAAATAAAACCACTGCTGAAATTTCTAGGTCGCTTAGATCACCAATGCTTTCTTTTGCAAATACTGATATGGCTTTTAAAGACAATATATTAGTAGCTGGAAGCTATCATGGATTCAACATATATAAATTAAATGATAATGGTATACCCGATCTCGTAAGTTCTGTGGTCTGTCCAGGTGGGCAAGGTGATGTCTCAATTGTTGGCGATCTTCTTATTATGTCTGTTGAGGAAAATAGAAGTAGGATAGATTGTGGTCTTGAGGGTGTGAGTAGAGATTCCAGTGAAGAGAGATTTAGAGGTATAAGAATATTTGACATATCCAATTTATCTAATCCAAAACAAGTTGGAATTGTTCAAACTTGCAGAGGGTCACATACACATTCTGTAGTCTCATCTTTAACATCGGATGGAAAAATAATTGTTTATAACTCTGGGACTGGTCGTGTAAGAGATAATGAAGAAAAATCAAATTGTTTCGGATGGGATGGCGGAGGTTCTTCATATTTTACAATTGACATAATAGAAATACCTATTGATGAGCCATCAAAATCAAAAATTGTTAAAAGTCCAGCTGTGTTTACTGACCTAGAAACAGGTAATGTTGCTGGTTTATGGCGAGGTGGAGATCATGGTGAAGATACGCAAGATACTGAACCAACAGACCAATGTCATGATATAACTGTCTTTCCATCAGCAAATTTAGCAGCTGGTGCTTGCTCTGGAAACGGTATCTTATTTGACATAACTGATCCATATAACCCCAAAAGATTAGACGTAGTAACTGATATAGGTTTTGCATACTGGCATTCAGCAACTTTTAATAACGATGGTACAAAAGTTATCTTTACAGATGAATGGGGAGGCGGAGGTCGTGCTCGATGTAGAGCATGGGATCCTTTAGATTGGGGTGCAGATGCGATTTATGATATTGTTGATAAAAAATTAATTTTTAAAAGTCATTACAAAATGCCTGCTCCTCAAATGGAGACTGAGAATTGCGTAGCACATAATGGTTCAATTATTCCGATTCCTGATAGAGATGTATTTGTTCAAGCATGGTATCAAGGCGGAATTTCTGTAATAGATTTCACAGATTCATCGAACCCCATAGAAATTGCTTATTTTGACAGGGGGCCAATATTGGAGGACATCCTTATAACAGGAGGTTATTGGTCTACATATTTTTATGACGGTTTTATATATGGGACAGAAATTACAAGAGGGCTTGATGTATTTAAACTAGTCCCAAGTGAGCATCTTAGCGTTGAAGAAATTGAAGCAGCATCCATGGCTTTACCTATAACAGGTGAGAAAATATTTAATCCCCAACAACAATTTCCAATGTCATGGACTAATTATTATTCTGAATAGAAATTATCTTTGTATATGTTAGTTGCTTTTGATTTTGGTATTACAAATACAGATGTTGTAGTTAATGATTCTGGTAGAAATAAATTTTTTACATTTCCCTCTCAACCGGTTAATAATAAATTTTTAGATGATATTATTAATTCAATAGAGATAAACCTTGCCAATATTTCTAAAATTGCAGTAACTGGCGGTAAATCAAATGATCTTGGTGCAAGTTATAAAAAAATTCCAATTATCAAAATCAATGAGGTTGATGCAATTGGTTATGGCGCAATTGCTTTATATGATATTAGTGACAGGCCTTTTATTGTAGTAAGTGCAGGGACTGGAACTGCATGCATTTACCATAATAATGGCAATTTCAATTATTTAGGAGGCATAGCTGTAGGTGGCGGCACTCTTCAAGGCTTAACTCAACATCTAATTAAAAATAAAAATTTCAATGAAATTGAGCAATTGGCAAAATCTGGTGATAGAAAAAAATTAGATTACTTAATTAGTGATGTTGTTAATGAAATAGATCCTCTTGATCCAGGAATTACTGCTTCTAATTTTGGCAAGGCTAAGGACTTTGATAAGTTATCCCATAATGATATTGCTATATCTATTTCAAACATGATTGGAGAAGTTATTGGGACAATATCATACTTAAACGCAATGGTGTGCAACGAAAATGAAGTTTTTTTTACTGGAAGAGTTTCTTTAAATGATGCAATAAAAAATGGAATTGAAGATAGACTTAAACTTGCAAAAATAAATGGTAAATTTGAAGAAAATAGAGAATATGGTACTGTACTAGGGGCATTAAGCTCCATTCAAGCAAAATAAATAAATTTTTTATATAATTCTAATAATATGGAAGTTGTTACCGATAAATCGATCATCATCACTTTTGCGATACCAGTATTTTTTTTACTGATAATGATTGAATACATTTATGGAAGAGTTGTTGGCAAAAATACTTATCGTATAAATGATACAGTAACCAGTATTACTATAGGTATGATAAGTAGGTTTCCAACCATGTTAAACCTTGGTGCGCAAAGTGCAATATTCTTATTCATAAGCAATTATTTAACTAAGAATGGTTTAGCATTACTTTCTGTAAAAAATCCATTTACTTGGATAATAGCTTTTCTATTATACGATTTATCCTATTATTGGATGCATAGAATGCATCATGAAATAAAAATATTATGGGCAACACATAGTGTTCATCATCACGGTGAAGACTATAATCTCGCTACTGCGCTCAGACAAACTAGTACTGGATGGTTATGGAAATGGATTTTTTATATGCCAATGATTCTTCTTGGAGTTCCAGTCGAAGTTTTTATAGCAGTTGCTGGTGTTAATCTAGTTTATCAGTTCTGGGTTCATACCGAACATATAGGCAATCTAGGTTTCCTAGAGAAAATATTTATAACGCCGATGAACCATCGAATACATCATGCTAAAAATAAAGAGTATATTGATGCTAATTATGGTGGTGTATTTATAATCTGGGATAGGATGTTTGGAACATACACACCGCAAAGAGAAGACTTACAACCGGTATATGGTACTGCAACTCCTTTAAATAGCTGGAATCCTATGTGGGCAAATTTTCAAGTTCTTTCGATCATGGTCAAAGATACGATTAAAACGAAATCATGGAAAGACAAGGTTAAGGTTTGGTTTTCACAAACATATTGGAGACCTGAAGATTGTATCGAAGAAAAAGATCCTAGAGACTTTTACAGAAAATTTAATCCTGAAATTGGCTCAGATATAAAAATATTTAGCTTTCTTCAAATGTTATTTACAATTGCCGTATCTGGATGCGTTCTTACTTTTGTTGCTAAACATCAGTATTTTGAAATTGCGATATTTGGTTTAATTATAATCATAATATCAACGCTAACCTCTTATTTAATGAGAGCAAAAACCTTGGCTTATAGGTTAATAATCTTCTTCTCCTTTTTTACTATTTTTGGAATATATTATTTTGATATTCTAAATATAGAACTCATTTCAACAAAATTATTACTAGCTCAATTGTATCTAAACATAATAGGGGTTATTGCTAAATACTCTATAGATTCAATCCAAAATATGAAACTATTAGGGAGTAAATAAATTACTGAACATCAAATCTATCAGCGTTCATAACCTTATTCCATGCATGAATAAAGTCTTTAACAAACTTTTCGTTTGAATCATCCTCAGCATAAACCTCTACAATAGCTCTTAATTGAGAATTTGAACCAAATACTAAATCTGATCTTGATGCTGTTCTCACTCTTTCACCAGAACTCCTGTCAAATGCCTCATATGAGTTTCCGGTTCCATTCGGTTTCCATTGAACAGACATATCAAGCAAAGTTTTAAAATAGTCATTACTCAATTTGTTGGGATCCTCAGTAAATAACCCATAACCATTAGAGCTAATTCCAAGAGACCTCATCCCGCCTACTAAGACTGTCATTTCTGGTGCTGTAAGACCTAATAATTGTGCTTTATCGAGCATAATTTCTTCTGGTGGCGTATTAACACCCTTAGCATGAAAATTTCTGAATGCATCTGATTTTGACTCTAAAACTTCAAATGACTCTACATCTGTTTGGTCTTGAGAGGCATCGCCTCTTCCTGGAGTGAAAGGAACTTTAACTCCTGTAGCCATTTCAATTCCAACATTCCCAGCCAAAATTATAATATCTGCAATTGAAGCACCAGACTCATTTGAAATTTCCTGATAGACCTCAAGAACTTTGTTTAATTGGCTAGGATTATTTACTTCCCAATCTTTTTGAGGAGCCAATCTAATTCTTGCACCATTTGCACCCCCACGCATATCTGAACCTCTAAAAGTTGATGCGCTAGCCCATGCTGTTTCAACCATTTCTTGAATAGATAATTCTGTGTCAGTAATTAATTGTTTTACTGATTCTATATCGTATTCTGTATTGCCTGCTGGTATTGGATCTTGCCAAATTAATTCCTCTTGGGGCACTTCTGGGCCCATATACCTAGTCTTAGGTCCCATATCTCTATGCAAAAGTTTAAACCAAGCTCTAGCAAAAGCGTCCGCAAATTCATCAGGGTTTTCATGGAATTTTTTTGATATTTTGTTGTAACTCGGATCTTCTCTTAAAGCCATATCAGCAGTGGTCATCATCGTTGGCACTTTCTTTGAGAAATCCTCTACATCTGGTGCCATATCTTCCTGAGTTTGACCGACAGCATGCCAAATATGAGCGCCTGCTGGACTTTTGGTTAATTCCCATTCATAACCAAACAACAAATCGAAATATCCGTTATCCCATTGAGTTGGATTTGCTGTCCAAGCACCTTCAATACCACTTGTAATAGTATCCCTACCTACGCCTGATGCATAAGTACTTGACCATCCAAAACCCATTTCTTCAAGAGGAGCACCTTCTGGCTCAGATTGAACATGATCTTCTGCTCCAGCACCATGAGCCTTACCAAAAGTATGACCTCCTGCAACTAATGCAACAGTTTCTTCGTCATTCATTGCCATCCTTCCAAATGTTTCCCTAATGTCATGTGCACTTGCTAGAGGATCTGGATTCCCATCTGGACCTTGCGGGTTTACATATATTAGTCCCATTTGAACTGCAGCAAGTGGATTATCTAATTCTCTTTCACCTTTGTATCTCTTATTTTCTAACCACTCGGACTCAACACCCCAATGAATATCTTCCTCTGGTCCCCAAATATCTGGTCGACCTCCGCTGTAGCCAAAAGTTGGACCTCCCATAGACTCAATTGCTACATTACCAGCTAAAATTAATAAATCAGCCCAACTGATTTTCTTACCGTATTTCTGTTTTATAGGCCAAAGAAGTCTTCTAGCTTTATCGAGATTACCATTATCAGGCCAACTATTTAGAGGAGCAAAACGTTGCGCTCCGGTTCCTCCACCCCCTCTTCCATCGGTATTTCTATATGTACCAGCTGCATGCCAAGTCATTCTAATAAAAAAAGGTCCATAATGACCGTAATCGGCAGGCCACCAATCTTGAGAGTCTGTCATTAATTCATGTAAGTCTTTTTTAAGAGAATCATAATCAATCTTTTTGAATTCTTCTCTATAGTCAAAATTCTCATCCATCGGATTTGACTTCGCATCATGTTGATGAAGAATATTTAAATTTAATTGATTTGGCCACCAATCTTTATTTGATGTACCACTTGAACTATGTGTTGTCATTGCCCCATGCATGACAGGACATTTTCCTTCAACTTTATTGGCCATATATAACTCCTAAAAAATGTGCAATTTAAGTTAGATCTACTAAATATACTATTAAAAAATTTAAAAAAAAAGTACTAAAACATTAAAAATTGGTGGAGCTACGCGGGATCGAACCGCGGACCCCCTGCTTGCAAAGCAGGTGCTCTCCCAGCTGAGCTATAGCC